>Ga0182004_10000615_pt1 | contig 22741 bp, 16 predicted proteins | sample Sormic07211540_1_FD_120479 | JGI IMG/M metagenome (GOLD analysis project Ga0182004, IMG submission 120479) | Endophyte microbial communities from Sorghum bicolor roots, Mead, Nebraska, USA - 072115-40_1 MetaG | ecosystem: Host-associated > Plants > Roots > Unclassified | place: USA: Nebraska...
GACGATGGTGGCCACTGCAGGAGGTGGAGCGGGATCGGCCCGCTGTGCGGCATCCCGTAGGGGAAGGACGTCGCGGGCGCAGCCACGGTGGAAGCCGGCAGCGGAGGGTTCGGCGGTGGCACGGGCGCCTGCAGCAGTCCAGCCCACGCCGACTGCATGGAAGCCACGGAGGTGGCGATCTGATCCACCTTGGCGCCGAGGGACTCCAGGGTTAGAGGAGTTGGCACGACCGACTTCCCATCAGAGAGATCAGGCGCGGAGGTCGACGACTGTTGGGTCGACGAGGGCGCCGGCGGCAGGGAGGTTGTTGGCAGCGGAGTCGTCATCGAACCTGAGTCTGCTGATACCAGGTTGATAGGATTACGGATCCTACCAGGCACACTGCGCAGGTTGTATGGGTGAGAGGGTGGTGGCGCTGGACGGAAAGCTCGGCGGCGGCGCTCCGCCGCCGTGGTCGAGGGAGAGGAAGAGAGCGGGGGCGCAGAGAGGCAATTAGGGCAGAGAACTCCTGCTTAATTATCTCATAGAGTCTTACAAATATATATATAGCCTTCTCCTAATAATTTACAAATCACCCCCTAAATAATAATAATAATCCTATTAATAGATATAAAGATAACTGGGCTTGCAGCCCCTCTCCCAACGTCAGCCTAGCCCTGGGCAGATCTCCTCCTATATGAGATGCCGGTCATAACAGAACATGTGTAGCCATGTAGGAATCACATTGAACATGACGAGACTGTAAGGCTAGTCTCAATGAAAGTTTTCATTTCTCAGTGTTCAAAGCTGTGATGCTTTTAGATTTGATGAAGTGAGGAATGAAAGTGGATCTCTTACTGTACAATGTAGAGTGGCTCCTCTAAAACGATTATGGCTTCTCCCTTTTCAACTGGAAATCGTTCCAAATGACTTCTACTACTAAACTGTTTGGTAGGGCTACTTCAGAGGAGTATGAGCCAGAGAAGAGGTGTTTACCCGAGGGGACCTTGCATGGTGTTGTAATTATATGTGGCAATGTAAATTATATAGCTATTTGAAACTATATCTAAAACAAACACAACCACCTTTGACAAATAATATATTTTTATTATTTTTTATATATCGGTAGCTAAAATTAATTTTAAAATGAACCATCGCTGTCTTTGACCTTCCTACTTCACCGTGATGAAGGTGCTTAACGTCAGAATTGGGAACACTGGCAGCAGGCGGCGGGAAGCGGGAGTGAACGCTCGGAATACGCCTGGTTTAATTGCTTGTTTGCTGGTGTAAAAAGTTATAACTAAAAATACCATTCGTTAATTTATCGTGAGAGAAAAATACTGTTTGCTAATTTATCGTAAGAGAAAAACACTGTTAGCTGGTAGAAAAAGTACAGTTTATAAGACAAATGAAAGGTAAATTTTTAAAAATTTCCGTCATATTGAATCTTTGGATGTATGAAGCATTAAATATAAATAAAAATAAAAACTAATAGCACAGTTTATTTATAATTTGTGATATGATTTTTTTTAAACTTAGTTAGTCTATAACTAATAAAAATTGTCAAATAAAAATAAAAGTGTTATAGTAGATAAAGTAAAAAAAATACGCGAAGGTATCCGCGGCCCGTTTCTTTCCAGGTCCAGGATTAGGCTGCTCGTAGACAATAGCATCGACACCCACTAGCCACACAAGACACGGCAGACACCTCGTTGGCCGGAGGCGCGCGCCATCGCCGGTCCGCCGCCATGCTGATCCCCGTACAGTCGGCACCGCCGCCGCCGTTCTCCTCTCTCCGCTCCCTATCGTCACACTACCTCCTCCTTCCGTCCCACTTCCTTCCCCCTGGCGGTGCCGTCGTCCTTCCCCGGCTCCGCCGCGGGGACCTCGCCATCCGCATGGGCGGCGGGCCGCGCACCTACCCCGGCGGCGTGTCCAAGTGGCAGTGGAAGCGGATGCAGGCCAAGAAGGCCCGGCAGCTCCTCAAGGCGCGCCTCGCCCGCGAGCGCCAGCTCTACGAGATGCGCAAGCGCGCCGAGCTCCGCGACGCCGTCGCGCACCTCGAGCGGCCCTGGGACCCGGACTCCTCCTCCTCCTCCGCCGCCGCCGCCGACGCGTCCGCCGTGGCTCCCAACTTGCTCTCCGTCGCGGCCGAGGACCAGCTTAGGGCGCTCGCCGACCGCTTCCACCGCCCCGGCGGCGTCGACCTCTGGAACGACCGCGACGGGCCCCGGGTCTTCGCGTCCCCGGCCACAGGCACGGCCTCTGCCAGGTTCTTCCCCAGGAACGCCTTTCACAGCATCCAACCCTACGCGCTCGTCAGCTCCGGTGGCGAGGCGAGCGCGCTGCATGGAGGTCCGCAGGGTGTTCGTAGGAATGCCGCGGAGGATGAAGCGTACAGCATTACTACTGATGGCGAGCCTGCGGTTGAACTCACGGAAAGGGATGATGGAACATGGGAGCCTGTGAGTGCCCTCGGTGACGCCGATGACAGCACTGCCGGTGACTGGACCTCAGATGATGACGACGACGACAACGATGCTATTTCTGAATCAGAGGGCATGGGAGATGTCGGTTCTTGGCGCGAGCGACGAGCCATGGTTACAAGAAAGGGAAAGGGCAATAGTGTGGCAAGATGGGAAGCTGCAGGTGCAATGGCTGCAGGCAGCGGCAATTACAGAGGTTGGAGTGGCGATGCTTTCTTCTCGGACTCGGAAGGAGCAAGAGAAGGTCATCGTGAGCAAAGGTGGCAGGAGAGAAGCACCAGTGCAAGTCCAAGGAAGCAGGCCAATGGGAGATGGACTGGCTTGAAGACCACAGCGGGCAGCCATGTAAGGCAGAGGGGGAGAACAGGTGCTGGTTCCTTCTCTGAATCTGAGGTGGTCCGTGGCCGCTCCGAGCCGAAATGGAGAGCAAGCAAGGGCAAGAGAGATGATGGAACAAGGAATGGTGCCGGCAGGTGGAATGCTCCTAAAAAGGATTGGGTGGGTGATGGGTTTGATTCAGAATCAGACAGTGCGAGAGGGAGGGAACTGGGACCAAGACGAGGAGCCAGAAATAAGATGAATGGAAGTGATGGTCTTAGAGGAAGATCGAAACCCAAGTACAGTGCTAATGCCAACGGCGGGGAGAAGCTGTTCAAGTACTTGAAGGGTGACCCGCACGCGAACAGCAGCAATGGCTTCGGTGAGGATTTGGAGGCACCCAAATGGAAGCCGAGAAGAATGAATCGAGCTAGGAACAACAACAACAATGGTGGCAGAGATGGTGACATGGGTGGGCGACTCAGACGAGGTGTGGGTGTGGATGGAGGGGCAGGACGGCAACGGCCACAGGCGAATCCAATGAATAACAGGGGAGATGGCCGCGAGGATGGTGGGCGTAAGACGAGCAGGAATGGAGGACGGCGGCTCTGGGGAGACGAATACTCGCTGCGGCCAACGTCGGAATTGCGCGGCTCTTGGTCGGACACAGGGTCTGATGGATTGTAGGTAGCACGGCACCGTAGCAGAGACAGACTGACGTGATCTCTTTGTGCTAACATTTGTAAAACTACACCTCTGTTTGAAAAGTAATGTCTGATATTTATAGCTTATTTTGCTGCTCCGCTGGCAATGTACAACACCAAATCAACAGTGAACAGCTCAGGCCTTGTTTAGTTCTATTTTTTTTTTGCAAAATAGACACTCTAATACTTTCGTTTGTATTTAATAAATATTATCCAATCATGAACTAACTAGACTCAAAAAATTCGTCTCGCAAATTATAGATAAACTATGTAATTAGCTATTTTTTTATTTATATTTAATGCTCCATATGCCGTAAGATTCGATATGACAGGTAATTAAAAAAATTGCAAATTTTTTTGGGAACTAAATAAGGCCTCAGCAAAATTTTAACGGAAACTGAGTTCAGGTGGAGATAACACTTGCAAATTGCAAAATCAAATAAAATCATAAAAGATACCCAGGATTCTTGAATTACACGAGCATCGTCAGATCCAGATACCAAGTATTAACATAGGGTTTCAAGACAATAGTTGGACCAAATGGGCAAGTCTACCTGGTCACAGATTACAACATGGTCATGGCTGACCTTATGAGCTCAAACTGTAAAAAGATCAACACCAGTGCTTGGTAGAGTTGGCTCCAGCTACTTGACCTGCAACATATAATATCACCAATTAGTCACACAAATATAATTATTGGATTATGATGAAAACCCAGAGCAAGCTAGCACCCTTTTCCCCTAAGACCCAACCAGAAACAGAGTTTGAGCACAAGTTAATCAAGTGTAGAAATGTCAGAAGAAAAAAGCATATTCATAACCCACAAACCATAAGGCCAATAACCAAATCGTGAGGTATACTTTGGATTTCATTTGCAGAGATGTGCTGTGAATTTTAACCAACCCCAGCATAATATAAGCAAACGCCCTCAAAACTAATATACTCAGGTCCACTTTGGAACGCAGGGATTGAAAAAAATGCAGAAATAGGAAAAACACACGAATAGGATAGGAATGCATATGTAAAACAGGGGAATGAAAAACAAATTTTTGTACGAATATGTGTTTGGATGAACCGCAGGAAAAACACAGGAAACAACAATGAGGTTTGAGTGGATGTTTTTTTCCCCATGGTTTTCTGTGAAATCAGACACAAAGGTAAGTTTTCTATGTTTTCCCTGCAAGTTATTTCTGCAAACCAAGGACACTACAGTAACTCTATCTATAGGGAAAAAAAACTCTATCTATGGAATGGGCATACCAGGCCTATCCAAGCCCGTTACAGCTCCTACACTACTAGTAACACAAAACGATACTGCACTCATGGCTCTTGTCTTCCTCCATACCACCCAGACCTTGATCGAAAAAATAAACAGTGTTGCTGCCGTGCGGTCGCCCAACCACCTCTCAGCTTGTTCAGGAAGAGCAAGTTCCCAATTGTTGTAGACCCTTATCGATCCTATCTGATATGTTTCTAGTCCGATGGGGAGGTCGACAGCATTGGATGTTTGAGTCAGAGGGTCGTGATTGTGCCATGGGATTTGATGCCAGGGCAGAGCCTCAAACAATCTGTGCTTTCTACCATTCCCCTTACATTTGAAGTGTAAGTTGATACCATGTACATTAACATTTGTAGTGCACCAACCAAAAACTATCTTATTGGTAAGTGATTAGTCTTACATTTGAGTGAGTTCCTCCAGAATTGATGGCCTTGATGCTCAGAATTAAGTTAGCAGACAACTAAGTGCAGTATTAACTACCAGTGCGGAAGATAAATGTTTATGAGTTGCCAGTGGTTTGGCATTTCTCTCGAATCTGAAATAGTTAAGCTGGTCTGTCACGACTGATAGATAGAAGTGTGTAGTTGTGAGTTGTGAAATGGTCTCCCAAGATTTCTGAAGAAGTCTAACCCTTCCATAGATATTATGTTTAATGTACTAGTTCCCGATCAGTGTGTCAACATATGCTATTTAACAGATGATGAATGCATACAGAGACGCATTCTGGTCCCAAAGCTTTGGGGAAAATAATCCGCGCAGGCTAATCATTTCAGTTCAGTTTAATCCAAACAGGCTGTTGTATCCAGTGTGCGAATTCATAACCCGATATAAAGGAAACAATAGAACACAATGCCGAAATGACAGATCTACATGAACAAACCCTATCAAATCCTAAAAATGGATCGTCCAATCCAAGCCTGACCAAACAAACTCATTTCCCCGTGTAGACAAGGGGGCGGGCACGGGTGGGGGCTTTACCTTGGAGTCACGGATCCCGGCCGGCGATCTAGTGGTGGTCGCCGGAGGGGCGGGAGAGGCGGTTGTAGGCGGCCTCGCCGACGAGGTAGATCCCGAAGGCGACGATAGCGATGCCGAGCCCCGGTGTGGCGTGGCGCAGCTGATTCCCCACCATCGGGTGCCTCCTCCACTCGTCCCTCCGCCGGAAAAACTCCCCAGTCGCGTTGAGTCCCTTCCCTCCGCTCGCCATCGCCTCCGCCGCTCTCTCTCTCTCTCTCTCTCCCCTCTCCCCCAAATGTTCGAAGCAGGAAGAATGGAAGATAGGGCAAATGGGCAACCACGCGCAAAATAACCCAAGCCCAGGTGATATATGCCGCCCGGCCTGGGCTCACACGGCCCAAGCCCTGCTGCCCGTACGACCTGTTCCGTCCCGTTGTGACAGCGCGAGTTTCTCCTCTCGGGCTTCTTCTGGTTCAGACGTTGAGCAGCTCTATGCCTCTATGGCTCTATCTCATGGCGATGGCGACCTCGTCGGCGCCGCGGCTCCCGAAGCCCGCACTCCGAGCTGCGTCCTCTTCTTCTCTCCACACCCCGAATCCAAGGTCCAGGCGACAGCGAGCCACCTCCGAACAGCACGACCAACACGTCGACAGCAAGTGGCGGAGGCAGCCGAGGGCCCCGCCTCGGCGCGGCGAGGGACCCAAGAGGCGCCTGCGCAGCCTCATCCAGCGCGAGGAGATCGACGACGCGCTCGCGCTCGTCGATTCCATTGCCTCCGGCGGCGGCAGCGGGAAGTGCCTGCCCCTGCCCGTCGTCCCCTGCAACATCCTCATCAAGCGGCTGTGCTCGGGCGGCCGCGTCGCCGACGCGGAGCGCGTGTTCGCGACGCTCGGCGCCTCCGCCACCGTCGTCACCTACAACACCATGGTCAACGGGTACTGCCGCGCCGGCCGGATCGAGGACGCGCGCCGCCTCATCAGCGGCATGCCGTTCCCGCCGGACACGTTCACCTTCAACCCGCTCATCCGCGCGCTCTGCGTCCGCGGGCGCGTCCCTGACGCCCTCGCGGTGTTCGACGACATGCTCCACCGGGGGTGCTCCCCTAGCGTCGTCACCTACAGCATCCTCCTGGACGCCACCTGCAAGGCGAGCGGCTACAGGCAGGCCATGGTGCTCCTCGACGAGATGCGCGCCAAGGGCTGCGAGCCGGACATCGTCACGTACAATGTCCTCATCAATGCCATGTGCAACGAGGGCGATGTTGATGAAGCTCTGAATATCTTGAGCGACTTGCCGTCCCATGGATGCAAACCTGATGCTGTCACCTACACACCTGTGTTGAAGAGTTTGTGTGGCTCTGAACGGTGGAAGGAGGTTGAGGAGCTCTTCGCTGAGATGGCCAGCAACAAATGTGCTCCAGATGAAGTGACATTCAACACAATAGTCACTTCTCTGTGTCAGCAAGGCTTAGTTGATCGTGCAATTAAAGTTGTTGATCATATGTCAGAGCACGGATGCATCCCTGATATTGTCACATACAGCAGTATTCTTGATGGTTTGTGTGACGTAGGGCGTGTTGATGATGCGGTTGAATTGTTAAGCAGACTGAAATCCTACGGGTGCAAACCTGATACAATTGCCTATACCACTGTTTTGAAGGGCCTGTGCAGCATAGAACAATGGGAGCATGCTGAGGAGCTCATGGCTGAGATGGTCTGCAGCGATTGTCCCCCCGATGAAGTGACATTCAACACAGTAATTGCTTCTCTATGTCAGAAAGGGTTGGTTGATCGTGCAATCAAAGTTGTTGAACAAATGTCAGAGAATGGTTGCAACCCTGATATTGTCACATACAATAGTATTATCGATGGTTTGTGCAATGAAAGGTGTATTGATGACGCCATGGAATTGTTGAGCAATCTGCAGTCATATGGGTGCAAGCCTGATATAGTTACCTTTAACACTTTATTGAAGGGTTTGTGTAGTGTTGACCGGTGGGAGGATGCTGAGCAGCTCATGGTTAATATGATGCACAGTGATTGTCCCCCTGATGCAACGACATTCAATACAGTAATCACTTCTTTATGCCAGAAAGGATTACTTCTTCAAGCAATTGAAACTCTGAAGATAATGGCTGAGAATGGTTGCATTCCAAACCAATCTACCTATAACATAGTAGTCGATGCACTTCTGAAGGCTGGAAAGACTCAGGAAGCCCTTAAGCTGCTGAGTGGCATGACAAATGGTACTCCAGATTTGATTACTTATAATACAGTAATTTCCAATATTACCAAGGCCGGGAAAATGGAGGAAGCTCTTGATTTGTTGCGTGTGATGGTCTCTAACGGCCTTTCCCCAGATACGATTACATACAGATCTTTAGCATATGGTATCTGTAGAGAAGATGGAACTGACAGGGCAATTAGAATGCTCTGTAGACTGCAAGATATGGGCTTGTCACCTGACGCTACATTCTATAATGATATTCTTCTTGGTTTTTGTCAAAATTGGAGAACAGATATAGCCATTGATTGCTTTGCTCATATGGTCTCCAGTGGCTGCATGCCTGATGAATCAACCTACATTATACTCCTTGAGGCTCTTGCTTATGAGTGTCTTTTGGATGAGGCAAAACAACTTCTAGTCAACCTGTGTTCTCTAGGCGTTCTAGATAAGAGCTTGATTGAGGAAGAAAGCCACTATTCATAGACTGAACATGCATGTTAACCGTGATGTGATTAAGTTGATAGTGGGTTTGCTTACTGTAGTACAAAGCGCTGAAATGACTGCTTTGGACCTTTAAAAAAAAGGGTTGCTTTGGATCCTTTCAAGGCAGGAGGGATTGTGCATACGTTGTATAGCTTAGGTTCAAAATTTCCATGCACAAAGTTGTTATCCATCTTTCGCTGTTCACAGTACTACCATTCAATTCTCCCTTCCAACAAATGTTCGAGTTTCGTCCAGATTCAGTGGTAATACGTGTAGTTGTAACAGTATGCTAATTGAACAGTTTCACCCTTTTCTTTTCCTCAAGTGCTTATGTTCCAATCTTTCCTTTTGCCTTATCTGGGTGGTCTGGTCTAGCGGAAGTGTTAGGGAGCCAGACAACCTTTTGCTGCAGGAACGTTCAGATAGATTTTCGGTGGCATGTGGTGATGCTGTACAGGTGAAAGCCTGATGATATTAGAAGCATTACCTACTTGGTTACTGACAAAGTAGCAAGCGATACATGTCTTGCCTGAGCAGCGAAATGAATGAAATTTTTGAGCTTGCCCACACGAGTATTAAGGCCTTGTTCAGTTCCGTATTTTTTTTGTACTGTATTTTTTTTTACTATAGCACTTTCGTTTTCATTTGATAGTTATTATCCAATCATAAACTAACTAAACACAAAAGATTCATCTCGCGATTTACAGGTAAACTATGTAATTAGTTTTTGTTTTCATTTATATTTAATGCTTCATACATGTGCCGTAAGATTCGATGTAACGAAAAATCTTGAAAAGTTTTTAGTTTTTAGGGTGAATTAAACAATAAAATGCCATGCCTCCAGGAGGAACGTATGTATGCCTCCAGGATGGCCTCAGCAGTGAAGCTCATGGCTCAGATAGTCAGATCAGGTGATAAACAGGAGGAAATTATCATACACACTAAGCAGCACTTAATTACTGAACATGAGTTTCCAAACTCCAGCAGTTCATCCGACACTACGATGACAGCAGTCAGCCTGCTAACACAACACATCACCACTAGCTACCATGTCCCTTACCAGTTTACAACACGACGAGACATACAACAGCCGGCACAAGCACCGGTCTGCTAAACAGGTGAAGCGGTTCTAATGACACACCGCTTCACTGCTCCTAATGATTCTAAATGCTTCCGTTAACTGGGAGCAAGTCCTGTCCCAGGCCAGGGTTGCCGGTCATTCCCGGCTCCGCTTGGTGCTGCAGCTGGGACACTTGTACTGCTTGATGTGCTCCGCCTTCGCTGGGGTGATGCGGACACACTTGCCATGGAACCACTTCTCGCAGACATCGCAGCAGATCCAGAACTCCCCGTTCGCATAGCTCTCCCCACAGGACCCACACAGGTACGCCTGGTCCTCCTCCTCTGCGTCCTCATGGCCGCTGTCCTCCTCTTCTTTTGGGTGGGTTGGCTTCGCAGGCTTACTGTTAGAGTTGGTCTGTTTTGATGGCTGCAAGAGATGGCAGGATAAACGAGCCAGGGGTTACATTAACAGCATTAGCAAGATGTAATGCATATGGGATGTAGCACATATACACACAAAAGATATTTACTTACTTTAGAGTTAGATTTGCTGCTTTTGCTGCTGCCATTGGGGGCTTTCGATTGCTTCTTAGCAACCCCCGTCACAACTTCATAAACAGTGGGCAGGTTATTAATCATGGTGAAGAGCCTTCTCCTGAAATCCAAATGCCACCAATGAATTATCATTTCAGTTCTCTTGTTCTCCAATAACTACTCCCAGTGTCCCAAATTATAGGTAGTTTTGGCCTTTCTAGGTACATAAGCTTTTGCTATGCACCTAGATATACACTATGTCTAAGATACTAGAAAAGCCAAAGCGACCTATAATTTGGAACAGAGATAATAGCTTCTTTTTTTTTTCTTTTTTTCCCTACAGAACGAATAAAAGCTGGAACATTTGATACATCTTTACACTAGAATTCGTGGATCCTACCCTAACGATTGCAAGATCAGTAAGCAATTCTATTTGGAAGCAAAAATTCGATTTGAAACCTTATCAAGTTAAAATATAACACCACTGTTATTTAATCTAGTAAAGATTTTTTTTTGATAAAGTAAATAGTTATTACATATTTGGTGAATATCTCTGCACAGATGCATAATAACTGGCTACATATTTTTTTTAAATCACATAAATTTTCCAACAAGAAAGAAGTAGGGGCATCATGAGCAAAAGAATGGAAGATAGATAACTACAGATATAATAAATTGAAATAAATAGACTATCTAACCAAGGAACCCCATCTCCTCACCTAAAAATGGGACACCCCACAACTGTGGAATAATGGCAGGTAGCCTTCCACTGAGCACAGCCTTAAATACTCCTCCATAGCTCTGAACTCTCCAATTCCCTACATCATTTTCCTAATGCACCACCACAACACTCTTCCCCACAAAGCCCACCAATCCCTCTCCAATCTCCAGTTTCCACGACAGTAACTGATGCCTCCACAACCTGTGGAAGCAACATATGCCACCTGAACCACTCCCACAGATGCATCTATCCAACCCGTGGGAAGCAACATATGCATTTTTGCGACAGTAACTGGTGCCTCCACAACCTGTGGAAGCAACATATGCATCTCCCAGCTAGCATCCCACCAACCAGAGTACTAGACCCCCTGCCCCCCCACATCCTGAATCACTCCATCACAAGACACAAGAACAATATACATTTCCCCATAGTTTGTGTCAAGAAAAATATTTTCCAAAATAATATGAAATAAATTATGAAAGTAAATCTGTGATCAAAGACATCTGAGTTCCATATGGCAATAAAAAGTATGAAAGGAAAACACAGTTACAGTAGAGGGGTGAACAAAAGGAAAAAAATAAGTAATTAAACTTTCACAATGAAAACAAAACACAAACCTGGCCTCTTTATCAAATCCAAAGCGAGCACCAAAGTAGAATGCAACGGACAGGAGCCATGCATCACTATGAACTGCAACTAGAGACAGCCAATCTTTTTCGATCATTCCATCACGTGCAAAGTTTATCCCCAGTGCGGGTTCTGGAAGCTCAGGAGGTACTTCCTCAGCTGGAAGAGTGACCTCCCAAGTCTCATTTGGCAAACCATAAAGGCACAAGTTCTCTTTCTCTGGCACAAGAAGGACAGCATTATGTCAACATGACAAAACAAAGGAAATGGAATCTAATCTGTTCACGTCACCAATTATGGCATATTACTGAACATCAGTAGACAGCAGAGCAAGGATGCTATTAAAAAAATGTTCATCAAGTAAAACAGATGCTGCAATAATGTACGAAGCCACTTTACTCATAGCTGTTTTCCATGAATGTACATCAGGATTAGTTGTTGACATTGAGCAATATTAGGCCGGTCACCATTGATGTCTGCATCTGACTTTTATCTTGTCTCCACTTCACACTTCTTCCTACAATTTGTAATTTCTTCTACTAACATATGTTACTTCTCATTCCTTTTTCATACACAGGAGGGCAACCTGGAAAAACCAGGTTACGTGATATATCAAGTCAAAGGCACTAGATCAATTTAGTTAGCTTTTATAGTTTAACCAGATTTCAATCCTCACAGCAGCACTAACAGATTTGTAGCTCAAAACAACATCTATCTGAGGGTTTAAATGAATACATCCATGGTAACCAATGAGTACAGTTCATCTCCACTGAGGCTGCAACTTTCAGCAAATACCGACATACGCCAACCTGGGCCAAATGATCACATGTCCCGTTACAGTGATTGGTCAATCCCGTTTATTACGTAAGGTACATGTTCTGCTACGTACAACCCAAATGCATAATGAAAACGAGATGCAAATTGGTCAATCACCTTTATTATGTATCGTACATGGTTTTTTACGTTCAACACAAGCATTATGCGTGTCAACGGAAATGCAAATGACCGTAGCTGTAGCATATTCCAGGACTTTAAATTACCTAACCATGACATTTACCAAGCACTTCCTTTAATTGATGTGCTCATCTATCGCAAGTTTCTTTAGCTTAAGGCCTTGAATTGATGATCTAAACACACCAGAGGGCGAAATTAAAACGCAACATGTGTGGCAGTCACACTGAAGCTTACATATCTGACAAAAGTTAAGGACTAACCAGACCAACTAATGGTCATTAAGAATCCGACGAAACCCTAAACGGCAACCGGATCGAGCTCCATAAACGAACGCTGGATGGGCATATAGTGAAAGGCGAAGCTTAGCACGAAGATACGAGCAGCACAGACGGAAGGAAAAAGAAAAAGAAAAACAAAGGGGAGGAACCAAGTCGAGCGCGTCACCTGGATCGCACTGCTGATAGAACTTCTCCACATCTGCGCGCACCACGGAAGCAGGAACAGCGTCAGCGAAGCCTCCACAGACCAAAGAGGACAAAGAGGAGGAGGCTGGAAATGCGTGAGGCTAGCTGACCCGTGGTGAGCGCCTTGACGATGCCGGCGCGGCGCGCGCGGAAATCGCGGAAGACGTCCTCGGGGGAGCGCGTGTGGTGGTGCACCGCCGCAGCGCCTCCTCCGTCGCCGTCCATCGCCGGCCACCGTGTCCCCTTGGCTAGGGTTTGGGGGGAAGCGACGGCAGCAGTGGGGGTGTGGTGGTGGTGGACTGGTAGTGGAGGGAGGGAGCAGAAGAGGATTAGAGAAGGCGAGGCGAGGAGCGCAATACCGCGGTGCGAGAATAGGAAGATTTCAGAGGGGCAAATTGGGAAAAAGCGGAATCCACGAGGTGCTCGTCGTCCAAAACATTTTCCACTTCGCTTTCAAGGAGAGGATGAGTGGGCCCGTGAACTGGGCTCGGCTTTCGGCGCACTACAGAAGGAGGAATGGGCCCACCTGGCTGATCAGGATTGGCTTGATGACGGACGTGACGTGATTGGGCCGGGCTTTTCCTCACCAAATCACGGGCCGCATCTGCTGCAAACGAGCCCATTTGAGTTGCCTTCCGTGTTCCACTTCGCTTGCCGGCTCCTTCCTCTTCTTTCGTCGCTCTCGCTCTCGGACTCGGACTACGGTTCAGTGAAGCGGCTAGGAAATTGGCAGTTTGTCAGCGCAATCTGCAAATGGCGGAGGCGGAGGCGACGGCGGGGCGACTGAGGCTGTACTCGTACTGGCGCAGCTCGTGCTCCCACCGCGCCCGCATCGCTCTCAATCTCAAAGGTGCGTGCTGCTCGACCACCACCGCTTAATCGGACTCGGCCCATCGTCTGTCTATTGGACGGATTGGGGGCATTCGGTTGGGTTGATTCGATGTGCGCTTGAACGCTGTTTCTTTCTGCAGGTGTGGAGTACGAGTACAAGGCGGTGAACCTTCTCAAGGGCGAGCAGTCTGATCCAGGTGTGTTGTGTTGGTTATGCTACCTACTACCTTATGCTACAATTGCTTGAACACCGAGTATTAGGTACCTATTGCAAATGTCATTTTGCTCGCCTTCACTTATGAGTGTGGTTCTGCTGTGTTAATTAAATTGTTCTAGACGATTTTGTAGAACAAACGAAGCTGGTTGAAAATAGGTTATGCAGGGAGTCTTGTTCGGAAAGTCGCTAATTGGTTGATCTTTGTGAGAAGCAGAATTTGTCAAGCTTAATCCTATGAAGTTCGTCCCTGCGTTGGTTGATGGCGATTCTGTAATCGGTGACTCTTACGCGATAGCATTGGCAAGTATTGAGATTTTGCGTTTATTGTCTTAGTATTGGTTATCGCTTGACTCACTTGTTGCTTTATGGGCTATGCAGTATTTGGAGGACAAGTACCCTGAGCCTCCTCTTCTACCTCACGACCTTCAAAAGAAGGCTTTGAATCACCAGGTAATGATGGATTCTGTAACCCATTTTTTTCATGAATGCAACCACATATTGTTGAAGGTGGCATATGACTGCTCAAACTAGCTGGTGGAAATTCAGGACAGAACATTGTTACTATGAGGATAAAATAATAATTTGGCACTATACAGACGAACATAATAAAGTGGCATGTTAATTATGCAATTTGTTTACAATTTTTTTTTTGGGCATTTCATGCCTTTCTGAGAGATTTTGCTTCTTTTGTACTGCAATCCAGACTTATGGAAATACTGTACCCTTTCATAGGCACACACATTTTAGTTGGTGAAGCCACTAAATAAGTAGCACAACAGTGGTGGTAAACGGGGAATAATTCAGTAGCTTAATTAAATTGCAGATATGGTTCATCGTGAGCCTACATGTGGCATTAGTCCACATGCTAGTGATGCAATGGATGGTAGTTTCCCACCCACTGTTATGGTTCAGACAATCTTGCCCAAAAGGAATGAGTGGTAAATGAAAATGCCTATTTCAAAGCGACATGACTGTTGATGCTGAGCATGTGGAAAGACAGAACATGACATTGTTAATTCCAAATGCATATAATATCATGAAATTCATTATGGCCTGTGCTGCACATGTACGGAGTGGATAAGTACTCAACAAACAATCTAAGCAGCAAAGGATAAAGAGTATAAATGCTAGAGATAAAGCACAAGTAAAACAATTACGGCTGGAGTTATTGGAGTCCATGCATGCATGTGCAACTCCTTTTTTCCGCAAGGCAAGTTTGTTGTCAGCCAGCACACAGGCTGATACAGCACAGGACACAATGAAATACAATAGCTATTCGCTATATAGTCTATACAGTATAATAGAAGTCGACTATTTAAATGGTAATTTGTACTTAAAACAGTCTCATTGTTATTTTTTATTAGGTATTTGAAGTGTTAATAGCGCCAAAGTTGCAGTTAGTGACTTATTGCTCTACCATTTATGTACATCTTGATCTCCATAAGTCAAATTGGCCCCCTCCTAAAAGTTTTTCCTAGCTCCACCACTGTCACCAGTCATGCCACTTTGAAACAGGCATTTTCATATACCACTCATTTCCTTTTGGTTAAGATTGTCCATTACCGTTGCAGTGGATTTCAAATTAATCCATTGCATCACTAGTGTGCAGCACAAACCCATATAGTTTAGCAAGGTCTGATCAGAGTCTGGAATAACATGTGGTGTATGGTTTTTTCGTTTTGTTTTTCTTGACCACCAATTCATCATGCTTAACATGAACTTTCTATCTTTGTATGGCAGATTGCAAGCATTGTAGCTTCTGGTATTCAACCTCTCCATAACCTCACAGTGTTGGTAAGTATATTGTACTTTGTTTCTTGGCATTTGTGGTTATTTGTGTAGAAATAGATTGATCTCCGCACCTTAGTTGAGTTTTATAGTGAAATAGGATTCCCAGTTCTCCGCCTGCATTGTGCAATTATACAATTCCTTTTCTGCAGATTGATTCTGTGTTGAGACAACTTGTTTGTAAAATATACGTACAGTTTGTTTAAAGAATATAAGCTGCTTTTTTCAAGAAAAAGATGGGCAATTCCAGCCTCTGCAGCTGCACACAGCCAATTTTACAAAAGTTTCAGCTCAATTGCTGATGAGTAACATAGAGGAAAGAGCGCACTCAAATAGAAGAAAATCAAATGCAAAGTTTCTGTATGGGGACATTATTTGATCCATTGCTTCCATATTTGCAGAGGTTCATTGACCAAAAGGTTGGTGCAGGGGAGAGTGTCTTGTGGACTCAACAACAAATCGAGAGAGGTTTCACAGGTTGTTTAACACACATAACCGTCCTTTACTGATTGAATAACTACTACTTTTGCTGCATTACTTTGATCAAGCAATATTGTTCGCCTTGCAATTCTGTTGTATTACTATTACATCATTATAGAAATTCACTCATAGTTCTCTTAGTTTAGTTGCTGAATATATTGTTGCTCAACTTATTTTCGTTTTGTTTAACATGTATCGCTTTTGTGCGTGTTTACTATTTTGTGACATGCTCATTTTCCCTAATGGTTTAGCTATTGAGAGCCTAATACAACTAAAAGGCTGTGCTGGGAAGTATGCGACAGGAGATGAAGTCCAACTGGTACGTTTGCTTGCCAGATACTCCATTTGTCACCCTTTTTTAGAATGGGTTATTTTCCCATTGTTGTGAATCTTCCTTTGTAGCTGTTCTGGAATGAAGTGGTATCATATTGATTTAACCCTACTGTTCTTTTGGCAATCTAGCACTCGCTGGTGGTGTGTGTGTGTGTGAAGGGAAAACAACTGAATTGAAAAAAAAAATGAAGGAGCATCAGCAATTTTGCTCTATTCTCAAGAAAAGTAATTTTTTTATGGTTTTCTGAAAGTTTAAGATGACAATGTTATTCCATGCTTATTCTAAAGGAGAGGGTATGTGTTTATGGGATAAGTATTTTTAGAACCCATTATGCACGTTTTGTTACTTTTGTACAGTTGTCTCTGAAACTATAAAGCTCCTAGTAGAATGGGAATGCATTATGATACAAATTCCTGAAGTATTTATGCAGAATTGAAACTAGAATGTGTTCTTTGGGGCCAACAAACCCGCTATTTATCAAATCGCCCTTCTATCTGTTATAGGTTTGTTTACAAATACTGGGTTTATTGCCAATAGATCCGCTACCATTTGATTCAATTGTCTTTTCGTTCTTTCTTCACATGCAGGCAGATGTATTCCTTGCACCCCAGATCTATGCAGCCATTGAACGCACTAAAATTGACATGGTACCGCTTTCCTCTTGCCATACAAATGTAAATCATTGTCTCCAATATTTTTTCAATCAAACAACTGCTAATGAAACGTGCTTCTTTGCCGCAGTCAAATTACCCCATTCTTGCTAGGCTTCACTCGGAGTACATGGCACACCCTGCATTTGAAGCAGCGCTCCCTCGCAGGCAACCAGACGCCCCTTCCTCTTCCTAGGAACTGCACGCTGTTTGCTCCGGCGTCCTAGTGTAGTATTACTGTAATGTTCCTCTGAATATACAGATTTGGAGTTGTTCCGGTTACTTCTATCTATAAGAATAAGTACAGATTTTCCTCTGCAAAGTGCATATAATTTTGTGATTTCAGAGACTATCAGCATGAACCGTCGTTCTGGATCTGCCGATCTGGTCGTCCTCTCGTGCCTGTCCGCTGGTCTGAAAAATCATGTCTGAAAATACTGTTCGCTGTTTTATCATGAGAGAAAAATATTGTTGACTGGCAGAAAAAATATGGCTGATAAGACAAGTAGAAATAGCAATTCTCGACTAGAAAATGGAAAAAGGTGGAAAATTGAATCCTAAGACAGCATTCAAACAGTGAGCTGACACTCGAATTATTAGAAAACAAGACTTGCTTCGCCAAATGATAAGTGTAATTAAGCGCCACTTGCGAAAAGCGCCTGTTTATATTTAAAATAGTATTGAGCTCTCAATAAACACCTAAATAGACACGGCCGCGGCTGAGTAAACGAACCCGCCGAACTCTGACGGCACGGGCACTCGCATCCATGCACCGCCGCTCGCTTCCATCACCGCCGCAGAATACTTGACGCCGTCCGCCGCTGCGTCGGCCACTGTGCCGAACACGAACACGGCCTCGCCGTTGCCAACGCCAACCGCCTTCACGCAGGCCTTCATGCCCGGCGGCCCGTCGGCCACGTCCCTCCACGCGCGCGCGGCGCCGTCCCATTCCCGCACGCCGTCCTTCCCGGCCCCGACGGCCCACACCGTCCCGCGCACCGACGCCAGGCACGTCTTCCCGGCCGTGTCGCCGCCGTCGGGGATCACGTCGCCCTCGCTGGTCCACGCGTCGCCTCCGGCGTCGTGGTAGCACTCGGCGGTGCTCCTGAACGCGCCCTGGGCCTCGGTCGGGTATCCGCTGGCGGCGAGGAGGACGCGGCGGCCCGGTGTCGCCACGACCACGAGCTGCGGCTCGTCGCGCTCCTCGGACATGTCCGGGAGCGCGCGCCAGGCGGCGTCGGCCGCGCCCGCGCCCGCGACGCTGTACGCGAAGGCGGAGCGGAGCGCGTTCTTGCACTCGTCGTGGCCGCCGGCGATGTAGACGTTGCCGTCGCCGCCAGCGCACCCAAAGAAGCTCCGGCTGTCCGGCGTCCTCGGGCCGCGCCGCCACGTGCCGGCGGGGACGTCCAGCAACCGGACGTCGCGGGTCGGGCGGAGCGTGTCCGGGTCCCAGCCCCCCACGATGGCGACATGCCGCCCGTCGCCGGCCGCCGCGCACTGCGCGAAGAGCGGGACGGGTCCCCAGCCCTCGTCGTGTCCCTCGACGCGCCGCCACTCGCCGGTGGTGAGGTTCGCCGCCACCAGCGCGCATTCCGGCGTCGACCCCTTCCCGTCGCCGCGCGCGGGCGCGGTCTGGACGAGGAACACGATGTCCTCCGAGGCTCCGGCGGCCCTCCGGCGGCGCCGGAACTCGGCTGAGCCGACGGTGCCGCGCCATCCGCGGCACACGCGGCGCATGCGCCGGTGCGACCGGCTCGGCACCCGCGCCAGGCACTCCATGGCCACGTCGTCGGGCAGCCCCGGGATGAGCTCCCCCTCCAGCCCACCTCTGTCTTCCTCTGCTTCCATCGCCATGGCACGTTCTTGCTTCTTGCCCTTGGAACCGTAGCAGTGGCGTGCTACCGCGGTGGCTGCGTACACATCCTCAACCTCTTGCTCGACGGCGCCCATGGAGAAGCGCAGTGCAGTGCTCAGTGCTGTGCTGTGCACCCCTTTACACGGCTTCTTGTTTCTTGTGTTGTGTGATGTGGGTTTGGCGGGTTTAAGTAGAGGGAGGGTGAGAGTGAGGACAAATTTGGTTTAGGATTTGATGAGTGCTAGGTTGATGTCTTGAGTAAAAGTAGCATCTTTTTTATTATATAATATGTATAAATACAGTTTCTTAGAGAGAGAGAGAGAGAGAAAATAATGGTGGAGTGTTTTTTTTGTTGGATAAGGGAATGAGATGTTCTTGTTTGATTCACAAATTTTCGTTTATGATCACACCTGATTGACGAGACTTTTACTCAAATTGACTGACGATATTTCCAGATTGGACTCGGGTAAATAGACGATTGATGAGGCATATGGATGATGGCCAGTGAAGGGTTTGAGTGCCATTTTTTGCATTATCCAAATAATTAACATTTTATGACGTCCTTTCTTTCCAAGCAGAATCCTTGTGGGGTCTAAATGGGCTTACAGTAAATGAATTTTACGAGGGAAGGTCTCACACTCTCACTATGGCAATGTCACCGGGAAGATTACTCCTCCGGTTTCCTAATTCGTGTAGCTTTCGACAAATGCGCCCTCTCCAGAACATAGCTTTACCTTGATTTTCTACAATAACGTGTGAAAAAGTCAGTAAGTATATTTTTTTTCATTAAAGTACTTTTAAAACTATTTTTTTGTCTTGAAACCAAATGTTCTAGAGTTATTGATGACAAAAATTCTAAAAGTTAGACGTGACACCTTTTTGAAACGTCAAGAATTATGGAACCAAAGGAACACCTCCTTGATACACTATTGCTCTCTACATCTCAAATTATAAGTCATTCTAAGAATCTTAGAGAATCAAACAATCTCAAGTTTGACTAAATTTATATGGTAAGATAATAATATTTATGGTGTCACTATTAGTATCATTACATTGTTCATTAATTATATTTTTATATTATTACCTATTTGATGTTATAAATCTTTGTAATTCTCTCTATAATTTTGGTTAAAGTTGAGATGTTTTGACTTTCCAACATTCTTGGAATGACTTACAATTTGAGATGGAGGGAGTAGAAAAATAGAAATACATGGATGCCCTAAATTTTATTAAGCGACAAAGTCTAGCTGTCAAGGGATATATCATTTCCCTGGTGGTTGTAGAAAACCTCCTCTATATTCCTTGGCGTTGGCGGATGAAATGCAATGCCAAGGAAATGTGCACTTATAGTGTTATTTGGAAATCACTAAGTAAAATAACTATTTTCTTGATATTGTTGTTAACGCTAAGGAAAATAATCATTTCCTTAAATGTTATTATAAAACTCCAAGGAAAAATACCATTTCCTTGGGTGTTTTTCTTAATCGCAAAGGAAAATTAACATTTTCTTCGCTAGTGTTTTGGAATGTCAAGGAAAATTAACTTTTTCTTGGGGGTTATGCAATTTGTTTAGTGGTTGAAGGCCAAGGAAATGGTTGTTAGTATTTAAACATGACAAACTTGTTCTGTCATTATTAATGTTAAGTTTTGTTAAGTTCACTAACACACATAAGAGACTAAACTTGGCTAAGTTCATTTAAACACGTGCATGTCACACATATGACACTAAGCATTATTAAGTTCAATTAAACACATATATACATCACACTTTTGCAGATGTGGTCTTGCTCTAAAAATAGGTGCAACACCGAAAAATTCATAACCTTGTCAAATCATGATGAAGACAACCTTATATAGCACACTTTTTTAAGTAGATGCCGTATGAAAAATATGTTTTAAGTTATTATATTCTGAAATTATTTTTGAAAAAATTAACGATCTTGGATGGATGGCGACCTAACCTAAAGTCTTTGTTTAGGGACTCATATTCATTACAATATTTGCTAAAGTGGATAAAAATATAAATATTGTTCATCACTTGGTCACAAGTGATTTTGGGATGGAGGAATAAGGAAGAATCGCATGAGACCTGCGGTTCCGAGTTCAATGCCCCAAGACCTCAAGAAAATATATATCCTTGACAAAGATTTCCTTCTGTCCTTAGTGATAGTGTCATCGCCCTATTTACCTTATTTACCTTGGCGGTGGCCATTATTTAACGGTTTCCCCTGAAGAAAGATTTACCTCTGCAGTTTTTAATGTTATATAGCACTCCCTTCATCCAAAAATATAAGGCATTCCAAAAATTTTAGAGAATTAAAACATCTTAAGTTTGACTAGAATTATAGAAAAAATCATAAAAATTTATGATTTATAATAGATATATTATGAAAATATAATTAATAAAAAAAATCTAATGATACTTATTTAATATCATAAATATAATTATCTTATCATATAAATTTAGTCAAACTTAAAATATTTTGATTCTCCAAAATTTTTGGAATGCCTTAGAATTTAGGATAGAGGAATACTTCGCAATTTCTGGCCCTCATGGAATTTTTGTTCCGGCGTCGTGATATATTCTATTTTGCACATTCTGATGTATGCATTTGACCAATAATTTATTTTAGAGCATATTTTCATAATCCTTCAAATATAAGATATTTTTGTAGTATTTTGAACATAATATCGACACACGTAAATTTCAATTTTCTAAATGAAATAATGAAAAAGGCGGTAAGCCGGCTAAATAAATAATGACTTCTAGAAGAGTGGGCGGGATTTGCTATGCATGCAGACCCCCTGACCCCTTCAAAGAAGAGTGGGAGACAGCTTGAGCGACGCCTTTGAGCATGCCTTTTTTTTTCGAACAGCCGCTTGCTGCATGCTCCTCCGATCCTCCTCCTCCTCCTCTCTCTCTCCAAGCCTCCCCAAGCGAGATCGGCGCCAAATGGAGGACCCCGGACCCGAAGGATCAAGAACCGAATGCAATGCAATCATGGAGTAGTCAGCTACCTACTAGCGTAAGTTAGCTTAGTTGTTCGTTTGACTGATAAGTCATGACAGCTGCTGACTGATTTATTCTAAAAAAAAATACTGCTGAATGGTTGGTAGATTCCGGCTGATAAGCCCATCTGATCTGCACCACGTGTTCGTTTAGTTGAGAAGCCACTCTCTTTCATAGTTTCTACAATCAGCTCCAGGCAATAAATCTGTTAAAATCGATATGTTGCACAAGTATCAGATCCTCCTCCATTGCATGTGCTTTGGTCATTTCCTATTAATAGCTATTTTTAGGGACTTTTTACGAGACCCCTCTCTAAAAATTAATTAACAGAGGCAACACTTTAAGAGATCTAATGGTCACTTTCAATTGTTCACAAAAATGGCCACTTTGAGAGTCTCGCTGATGAAAATTCATTTAGAGGGAGTACTATTTTTTTTACTTTCTCAATATATAAATGGATCGATCATCTCTGAAGGTTACTAGGCATTTATAAAGGCAATGATACTTGTTTATCGTCTCTACAAATGAAAGGAGTTATCTTCTGGTGTAGTGCTGTTTAGTTAAGTTTTTTTTGGTGGAATATATCCACTCGGGTTTTGATTTTATTGACTTGGCACAGGTGCTTGTATATTTTACAAAATATTACTTTCTTCATTTGAAATTGTAGGTAAAAGCTGACTTACAATCTAAATCTGAGGGATTATCTCTGGATTGCGTAAATCCATAAAAAAAAGTGAGGCTTGTGGATATCTTATGGTGTGAAACGGCATGCAAGAGTCTCA
>Ga0182004_10000616_pt1 | contig 22736 bp, 22 predicted proteins | sample Sormic07211540_1_FD_120479 | JGI IMG/M metagenome (GOLD analysis project Ga0182004, IMG submission 120479) | Endophyte microbial communities from Sorghum bicolor roots, Mead, Nebraska, USA - 072115-40_1 MetaG | ecosystem: Host-associated > Plants > Roots > Unclassified | place: USA: Nebraska...
CATAAAATAAAACATTCAATTTTGTTGGACTCCTGGTGAGTAGATCTACATAGTGAATATATAATATGATATACTTTAGTACAAAGTTTTTTCTGTAGCTTTAAATCTATGTTTTTCTGTAATTAATTAGAATAATTTATATATGTAGTTCCTATGGTCCAATTGTGGTAAAATTTTTATGGTAGGCTCATTATTGTATGTTTGAACTATGGTAAAAATTTCATACTCATTGGATCACATATAACTTAGTTATATATAAAGCATAGATTTAACAAGAATAAAGCTAAATAAATCTATAACTAAATTATGCTTCATCCAATGGATATGAAACTTTTACCATAGTTCAAGCATACAATAATGAGCCCACCATAACAAATTTACCACAATTGAACCATAGGAACTACATATATGAATTATTCTTTTTAATTATAGAAAAAATAGATTTAAATCTACAAAAAAAACTTTGTACTAAAGTATACCATATTATATATTCATTGTGTAGATCTACTCATCAGAAGTCCAACAAAATTGAATTTTTTATTTTATGATTTTTCTGTGATTTATTATGATTTTTCAAAGATTCAGCGGAAATAAATAAAAAAGAAAAAGACAAAACCACCCTATAAAACCACTTTAGGGGGTTATTTGACCGGTTTTGAGAATTCAGGGGGTAGAATATCCGGTTTTATACTTTGGGGGATGAAGTATTCCACCTTAGATAGTTTGGGAGTTTATGTAGACTTTTTCATATATATATATATATATATAGAGAGAGAGAGAGAGAGCGCGCGCGCGCGCGCGAAGGCGATGGCCATTAATTGCAAGTGACGATGAATGAAAGGGAAGGTGCTTTGCAACTGGACACCCATACGTGCCACTGAGGGCAGCAGCTGGTGCCTGGTGGCTGATAAATTCAACAGATATGAAATGGATCGGATGTCATGGAGGCAAACGTGGCATTTGCTGCACACAGTCGAGATTTACATTATGTACTTGATGATTTTTAGTCTTTTGCTAGGACATGTTAATTTGGAACCTAGTAGTTTTGCTAATATAAAACGTATGGAATCCAACAGCGCTATGACAGAAACTTTCCTCGAAAACATACTGCATGTACTGGAAGTAGTATCAGTTCCCGAAATTAGTGGTGGCGCGCTTTGCTTGCTTCCGGATGAATCAATCATCAGGATTAACGAGAGACAGCCTTTTTGGCCCCGTATCCGGGTTTGGCTGCGTGCGAAGCGAAGGTTTGTGTGCTTCCCGGGGCGGGGCGGAAGCGGGGGATGGAGTCGTACGGCGACGGACGGGGACAGCAGCACACCGCACACCGCCGCGCAGCGCACGCATGTTTCGCATGTGACCACGATGGCGACCGAGGAAAACGAGGAGATGTGCGCGGATGGGGAGGGATTGTACTCCTACAGTGAATGTGAATCCAAGGCCGGCCGGTGACGAGACGACGTGGGGGCAGGCAGACCGCAGCCGGGTGGGTAAAGTCGACGCGAACCAACCGCGAAGCAAAGGCAGGCGTGCGTGCCTCCCTCCCGTCACGCCCGCAGGCAGTGCATGCACCTGCTGGTTGCTTCTTGCAGGCACGGGGCAGTACCTGGGTTCTCCGTTCTGCAGCGCACTGCCACTGCCACGAGAATGTGCTGCGTTATCCGCGCCAACAGCAACAGCCAGCAACAGGCGCACCTGCAAATCTGCTATTTCCACGCGCTTGGTTACGCCTCGAATGGCCCCCGGCCGGGCTGCTTTAGACTATCTTCAACCATCCTCACTCAAAATACAACATACATTTATCTTTTGAATAGCACTACATATAAAAAGGTTTAAAAGAATTACCTATTTTTAGTCTTCTCCAACAACAAAACCTAAAAGACAACACTCTCTGTAAATGAGTCTCAAGGAGAGAGATACCTTATGCCTCTCCTGATACCCAAAATGGATCATGTATTGTGTTTGTGTTGGAGACCCATTTTAGGTTTGAGTTCCCAAATGAATTTTGTGTTGGAGACAGCCTTACGCCTTGTTTAAGTTCATCCTACAACCAAAATGTTTTCAAGGTCTTATATCAAATCTTACAATACATATATAAAATATTAAGTATAGATAAAATAAATAACTAATTATACAATTTATCTGTAATTTGCAAAACGAATCTTTTAAATCTAATTAGTTTATAATAAAATAATAATTACTAAATAAAAACAAAAGTGTTACACTATCCAAAATCTTTCGTCTCCCCAACTGAACAAGGCTTCGTGGAGCATCCACTACGCTACGAGTACGACATCTGTTGCACGTTTTATTTAGAGGTTTCCGGATCTTCTTATTTTCATTCATCTTGTGCACTCACTCGCGTACGGGTTTGGATTCTCATGCGCTACATGGCTCATCCTTTGAACAATCAAACTTTTTCACATCATTCACAGGCCTCATGTCAGCATCACTAGTTATTACTCTCCTAATACAAATCACAGGCCTCATGTCATCGCTGACGTTGAACCACTCTGATTTACACTCCACACTCATGTGAGAATATATATATATATATATATATTTGGAAAAAAAATCTACATAACCCTGTAAACTATCTAAGGTGGACTACTTCACCCCCCGAACTGTAAAATCGGATATTCTACCCACTGAACTTTCAAAATCAGTTAAATAACCCTCTCGAGTGGTTTTGGATTTTTCTTTTTTATTTATTTTCGCTTAATATTTGAAAAATCATAATAAAACATAGAAAAAAATATAAAATGAGAAATTCAATTTTATTGGACTCCTGATAAGTAGATCTACACAGTGAATATATAATATGGTATACTTTAGTACAAAGTTTTTGTTGTAGCTTTTAAATTTGTGTTTGTGTGTAATTAATAAGAATAATTCATATATGTAGTTCCTATGGTTCGATTCTGGTAAAATTTTTATGGTGGGCTTATTATTGTATGCTTGAACTGTGGTAAAAGTTTTGTACCCATTGGATCACGTATAACTTAGTTATAGCTTTATTTAGCTTTATTCTTGTTAAATCTATGCTTTATCTATAACTAAGTTATACGTGATCCAATAAGTATGAAATTTTTATATAGTTCAAGCATATATTAATAAGCCCACCATAAAAATTTTACCACAATTGAACCATAGCAGCTATATATATCAATTATTCTTATTAATTATAGAAAAACATAGATTTAATGCTACAACAAAAAATTTATACTAAAGTATACCATATTATATATTCACTGTGTACATCTACTCATCAAAAGTCTAACAAAATTGATTTTTTTCATTTTATAATTTTTTTGTGATTTATTATGATTTTTTTAAAAATTCTGTGGGAAATATAAAAAATAAAAAGACAAAACCACCCTCCAAAACCACTCGAGGGGTTCGTTTGACCGGTTTTGAAAGTTTAGAGGGTAGAATATCCAATTTTATAGTTTAGGGGTGAAGTAGTCCACCCTAGATAGTTTGGGGGAAGGTTATGTAGACTTTTTCTATACATATTTAGTTTCATTGACACACGGATATTTTCTAGTAAAAGGCAAAACGAGACATCGTAGTAGTACTCAATAGTAGTTCATATGAGATGTAGCGGCCAGGAACTGAATAATATACGCATCGTCACAAGAGTAAGGTTAGGTATGTGTCAAAAGCCATGAACGACTACCACTTCAACAGCAACGACTGGACACTCCCTCAAGTTCATCATGCCATCCAAGCCTATATGACTTACAACGAACACAATCCTCCTCAGTCATCGCCTCAGTTTCCTCAACCTCCAGGTAATCACCTTTCAGTTTTGCAGGCTCAACTCCAAGAAGCACCAAGGCACTTCTACCCCTACCCTGCAAGCCTCCAAGGCTCAAGATGTTATGTTTATGCTGCGGTCGTTCCCGACAACCAAAACACAAACACTAACAATGCAGGTCTAGGCATTTTTATTCTCAATTTTCAGGTTCAGCCACTTCAAGCAATCTATGTAAAAGCGAAACTTCATAATTGCCACTCCGTACTCATGGGTGAAGCGGCAGCCCTAGCTCTTGGAGCAACTATTGTCAAAGCTCTCCAAATTCAATCCTGCAATTTTCTTTCAGATTCCCAATAGCCAGTGCATTTCCTCCATCAGGAGCATCAACAGAACCCGCCTCAGTGGAGAATCAAACCATTTAGGCAGGTTTTTTCCAACATTACAGCCAGTCTTCAAATCCAGCTCTTCAAGATCAACAAAACTCAAAACACAACAGCCGACACTTTGGCAAAACAGGCCCGAAACTCCACGCTCACAACACAAAATTGTAATTGTACCAGGCCTCTCTGTGGGCCCATTTGCTCTTTGTTTCAGGCTCTACTTCAAATAGACCTCAACTCTGTATCTATTTTTGCAGCTTCTTGCTGCGGGCAATAAATTCCCTTACATTTGTCAAAAAAAAAAAACCAAAACATCAACACTTGATCACCAAAATAAAGAAACAATTAATGCAAGACAGTTGACATGCTGCCAGATTATATAAAAAAAGGGGCAATTGAGACACAAATCGTCCACAATTCTCCCTGTTTGGTACACGATAATTGACCCTTGTCCCATATATATATCAACGCGAGTTTAAAGCTAACATCACACTCCCTAGTCGGCACAAGAGAATAGATAAATACAAGCAACGTTTCTCAATCACTGGCCTTGGCCTTACCCATCAGCAGTCCTCCCATCACCATTACTACTACCCATCTTAATCTTAAAAACAAAAAGCGGCATCTCAACATCCCTAGCTAACAAATCAAAATATTATACTGGTAGCATTTCTAATCCACGACGAAGAGGAGGGAAAAAAAAACCCATCAAAGGACGAAACTGAAGTGTAGTGTGCTTGTCCCGACTCGCGAGCGATAACCCCCACCACCACCACCACTGTGTGCAGCCAACCCAACCCAACCCAACCCGCCGGACACGTCAGCCTGCCACCACTCCAGTTGTCCCCCTCGTCCACTTCCGCGCCAACACGCACGCTGCACGACACCACCCACCTGGCCCCCACGTCCCTCGTGGGCCCGGGTTGGCGGCCCCGGCCCCACGAGGCAGCATCACGCGTCATTGCGGTGGGCCCCTTCGCTCCAGCCGGGAGTTGGCGCGGCCAGCGTGTGGTCCCCACCGCGCCAGCCGCCAGCAGTGGGCGGGCGGTGGCGCACCGCTAGGGCTAGGCGCTACTACGTGTGCAACGGGCGCCCGCCACCACCACTCGTGCCCGCGCGGGCGCAAGGCTGCTACGACGCGCAGCTCCAGCTGCCAGGAGGGCCCCGCAACGTCGACCCCCGGTCGTTACAACTTGCTGCTCTCCAGAGGCTCTGCCGCCCCCCTTCCCTTCCCTTCCCTTCCTTCCTCTCCCGCGTGTACGCCTCTCCTTCTTTTTCTCTCTCTCTCTACACACCGCTCTCTCTCTCTCTCTCTCAAACTCTGAAGCCACCGTGGAGCGGAAGGATGCCGGCGTGGTGGAAAGGCAAGGGCAGGAGCAAGTCTAGCAAGGCCGGAGCGGCGGCGGCGCCGGCCGGGTCGATCCCGGCGGCCGTTGCAATCGCAGGCGAGGTGAAGGAGGAGAAGGGGAAGAAGAAGGCGAGCAGCTTCGACGAGGCGCTCCTCGCCAAGGGCGTCCGCGGGAAGCAGCAACCAGCGGCAGCGGCGGGGGAGGTTATTGGGCTTCCGCTCCCTCGCCCGGCGTCCTTGCCGCTGCCGTCCGCCTCGGCCTCCGCCTCCGCCTCGGCGTCCAGCGGCGGCGGCTCCTCGCTGGGGTCCTCGGCGTCCGACGACCAGCTGGATCTCGGGGTTTACAGGTGAGACGACGTGGGCGGCGCACGGCGCGGCGGTTGGTCCGGTGGTTTGTTTGTTCGGGTGGGTGGTTGGTTGGTTCACGGGGGAGCTAAAGTTGCGCTGTTTCGTGTTGTTCCCGTGCGGGATTCGGTGTAAAGTGCGTTCGTTGTGGGGGGCCAATTATGCTGTTCCTGAACCTTATTAATTTTTTTTTGGCTGAATTTGCTTGTGGATGGCGTCATACATGGATTGGTTTGGTTGCCCGTCCGATTGAATTCAAGGTGAACTGAGGAGTGGGTGCTGTGTGCTGTATTGCAAAATGGGTTTGGGTGCCGAGATTTGTTGGACTCTTTAGTGTTTGAAGTATTTGATGTTTGCTTTGTTTGATAATTTTTTTGGTGGCTTGGATTTTGGAGCTGCAATTTTGGTGTGTTGTCTGCTGATTTTTCAATCTCTGGGTATGCTTAGTAACCAGCTTAGAGTGGAGTTGACTGTTTGCCTTCTGAAATTTGTCCATCTGTAGTCAAATAACATGCTACTCTGAAATTCGGTCAGCTTTTTTCTTCTAATAATGTACAAATTCCATCAGTTCGGAGGATTTCTGTGGCTATTTGGATTTTGGGGGATTGCTCCAATTGGTCTACGGATTCCAGGATCCTATATCGACTTATTATGCCTAAAGCACTTCTGTTGATGATTGCTTCTGAAACTTGTTTACCTTGTTACATTCGGGTGGATTTCTTTGATGGGCTCCGTTTCAGCTAGTGTAGTTATAGAAATAAAAAAAAAGATATTTTTCACACTTTGAAGCAATATTTAATCCAAACATTTGCTACACTTACCTCATTCATTAAAGACATTTTTTATTTGACAAAATTATTCCCCTTTTTCTGTATCCTTGCATGATTACGAAGTAGGAGGGAATAGTTGTCTAAGGAAATAATTGTGTTTCTTTAGTAAAAAATATTATTGGTTGAGATACGATATCTTCAGGATGTAAAGACAAAGTAGTACTATTTGTTTATCAAAGACATGTATTTCATCTGAAAATCGTTTCCTATGTCTGACTTTATAGGTTGTCAGAAACAAGCAGCACTCTTCTGGGCAGAACAGTAGCAATTGAATCTCGGAAACAAAGTCATATGCCAGCAGAGGGGACCATTTTCACCAATAATCAGGCTGTGGAGCATACCCGAATGTCTGAAACATCTGTTTCCCCAAGGAAAGAATTTCACCTTCAAAATCTGGATCTTGCAAATGATCGAACTACATACTGTCGTGGTCGGAAATCAACAGAAATTGTGTTCAGTACACAAGTGCCCACTTCTCCTCCTAGCTCAAGAGGACATCACTATACAAATTCCCCTGTGCCATCAAGAACATTTGGGCAATGCCCTACATCTCCTACTTCATGGCAGGAGGATTCGCGAAGCTCAAGCTCACCCCAACCTCTTCCTCTTCCTCCAGGCTCCCCATGCTTGCCTTCCCGTTCTCTACAGTGGAAGAAGGGGAAGTTGCTAGGTAGTGGGACGTTTGGGCAAGTATACATGGGATTCAACAGGTACTTAGTTTGATTTTGAAGCATTGTGTTTTTCTCACATTTCTTCGGATGAGTTATATCTGTTTTGTTTTAACACCATACAGACTCATATTCCAAATATATGCTATGCAGTGAAGGCGGTCAAATGTGTGCAATTAAAGAGGTTAAAGTCATTTCAGATGATTCTAACTCAAAAGAGTGCCTCAGGCAGCTAAATCAGGTGATTATATATTATGAAAATATTGTAAATATTGGCATCAATGTTGTAGAAGAAACTATATTTCCTTCTCGTACTAACACTAGCTGATATGTACAGGAAATCATGCTGCTGAGAGAGCTGTCACATCCAAACATTGTTCAGTACTATGGCAGTGATTTGGTAATTACTGAATTAACATTGATCTTCTGTGATTATACATAATAATCCATCATAACACACATAAGTGGTGCAATTATAGCCTTGAAATAAGCATTGGTCATATTAATATGCGTGTTTTATGCTACAATGCAGTGCAATGAGACACTCTCAGTCTATCTCGAGTATGTTTCTGGGGGCTCTATCCATAAGTTGCTTCAGGAATATGGTCCGTTTGGGGAGGCAGTTCTTCGGAATTACACAGCACAAATCCTTTCTGGCCTTGCGTACTTGCATGGGCGGAATACAGTGCATAGGTATTTGGCAGTCACTACCATCATCGATATATAAGATACAGTTGTCTTTTATTCTTTTGTGAAACTGCGTGTCAGTCTTAGCGTCTTTACTTATGAATGAAAGTTTACTTTTCTGACAGAGATATCAAAGGGGCAAACATACTTGTCGATCCTAATGGTGACATCAAGCTTGCTGATTTTGGTATGGCCAAGCATGTAAGTGCTAAACTCTGTCAATCATCTCACAATTCAATAGTTAACTGCCTGGCTTTCTTATCTTATAATTTTAATCAACAATCTGTTATATTTACACAGATATCAGCATATACATCTATCAAATCCTTCAAAGGGAGCCCTTACTGGATGGCCCCAGAGGTGAGGCTACTGAACTTGAAGTATCTTGTTGATTCTCCCCTAGTGAACAGCAACTAAAGGCTTGAATTCTCTCTTTTTATGTCAAAATTCAGGTAATTATGAATAGCAATGGTTACAGCCTTTCAGTAGACATTTGGAGCCTTGGCTGCACCATACTTGAGATGGCAACAGCAAAGCCTCCTTGGAGTCAGTATGAAGGGGTGAGTTATTGACTTAACGGATGCAATTACTTTTACATGCTTATCAATTATGATGCTTATTCTTCCATTGATTATCTGCTAATCTTTGGATGGATTTCACAGGTGGCAGCAATATTCAAAATTGGGAACAGCAAAGACATACCTGATATCCCAGATCATCTTTCTTCTGAGGCAAAAAGCTTCCTGAAACTCTGCTTGCAGCGTGATCCTGCTGCCCGCCCTACAGCTGCTCAGCTGATGGATCACCCTTTTGTCAAGGACCATGCTACAGCCAGGAGTTCCAGGTCTGGCATCACGAGGGATATGTTTCCTACTTCAACTGATGGAAAAAACAGCATGGTATGACTTCCACATACTGCCTATGATTCTGGGACTAATATTGTGAAATAGATGCTCTGTTATGAAATTGGCATGTGTTCTGTATTAAAGCATGATGGAAGATACACATGTATATATACAAGTAAACTGTAAAAATGAGCACAATTTATTACAATCTGTCACACTGATCATATTTCAAGGTTCCATGTATCCTTAATGATTTCTTAATTGTATGTTTTTTCTCCAGGTAAAGATTGCAACTTCATCATACAGAAGCTTATCTCCTTTAAGAGATCCTGATATCATGATAAGAAACTTGCCAGGACCAACATCCCCCATTCCTTCGACATCAAATCGCAGGATCACAGCATTGTATGTTTTCCTTTTGTCAGACTTATTGCAATTTACATATTGTGAATTGTGCCTCAACTGATTTTTTTTTTCATCCAGGAACCCATCCACTGTTCGGATGAACATGTCGCTGCCTGTCTCTCCCTGCTCTAGCCCGCTACGGCAGTACAGGCAGTCCAACCGAAGTTGCTTGCCATCCCCTCCTCACCCAGCCTATTCAGCTGGAGCAGCCAACTACAGTCCTATCAACAATGCACTCTACCCGATGCGACCAAGCAGCGGTCTCACAGATCCATGGCTCGAAATCTCTCGGCCGAAAACACAAACTTTTGATTCTCCAAGAAGATTGTAGAGATTCCAAAAAGAATACTTTGTAGGCAGGGAAAAAGTGTTCCATAATTTATGTTGTTAGAGGAACAAAGGAACTCTTTTTTTTTTTTCGCCCTTTCTGTATGTATCTTCCACCCAAGATGCAGTTGCATCGCCTTTGTACAAATTCAGAGAAGAGCTAGTGAAAAAGAGTAGCATTTCAGATCGCACCTTTTTTTTTGTCCATATGGCTAAATTTTGCACAAGATGTGTTTAGAAAAAGGAGATTTCATGGTAACTGAATCTGATGCACTTGGAACACATCTCCTCTGTACGTCAGAGTCTTCTCCTCAACACCGAAGCTCCACAGATGACCTTGCAGCTCCAACACACCCTTTGCATCTTCATTCTTTTTCTTGACCACCACATCTTTGCCATTCTGATTGGCAGCATCACAGTCAGTATTTGCGGCCTCCCAAACAAACCGGAAGATGCCGAGAGCGCGGCTCAGCTGCTTGATGCCGCTCCTGATAGTTGATTCATCGCCATCGGTCAGAAATTGCGCGGCGTGAACGACGACATTCCTGCCTCCCTTGCCAGAAATGCACTTGCCGGCGTGCACCTCCATGTCCCGGACGGTGCCATAGAGGTAGAAGAGGAGCAGCGTGTACAGGCACTTGGAGGAGTGCCCCAGGCTCTTGGACAGCTTCCTCTGCACTAGGCAGTCCTGCCGGCGCGCCTCCTTGAAGGCGATGTCCCGCTCAATGACGACGTCGCGTATCTGGAACAGCCCCTCCTTCATGGCCTCCACCTTCTGCGCGTGCCCGGTGAGTCGATCCTCGGTCTCCAGGCTCCTGGCGAGGTCAGTAAACATGTCCAGCACTTCTTGCCACTTCTTGGCCGGAGGCGGCGGTTCTGCTGGTTTCTTAAACGGCGTCGGGCGCATCCAGGACGGCGACGAGGACGTCGCCGTCTCGGACAGGAAGCGGGTGCAGGCGGACGCGATCTGCTCGGCCATCTGGGTCGCTGGGGACGGGCTGTCCAGCGACGCCATATCGGCCTGGAGATCCCCGAGCACCGCCTCGAGCGCGCCCCGCCAGATGTGGTGCTGAGTCACCTGCGGGCAGACGGTGAGCCGCACGCTCTTTCTCCGCTGCGCCGTTACGCCGAGCACGTCGCAGACCTGCGTCAACGAGCTCAGCGACGTCGCCTCCATCTTCGGCGGCGGGTGGCCACGGCTCGCGGCGGCGGCGGCGACGACGAACTCACCCGCGAGCACGTCAAAGTGCGCGGCCCGAGCGGCGGCGTGCGGGCATGAGACGAGGGATCCCGTCGCCCTGTGCCGCGGAAGGCCGCCCGCGTGGTCCACCCCCGCCAGTGTCCCCGCATGCCGGAGGAGCCGGGCGTATGCTGCCCGGTACCAGCGCCGCGGAGGCGGGGCGCGGTCTCGCACATCGTCCTCGTCGGGCGCGGACGGGCCTGGCGCGAAGTGAATGCTGCGGCGGTGGGCACCGCGCAGCCCGCAGACGGCCGGCGCGAGCACGCAGAGCGCGGCATTGGCGCGTAGCAGGGTCTCCGAAATGCTGCGGCATTCCATCGAACAGGTTATGTGCAGGCTGCGACCCTCTCCGTACGCGCACACGCCGCCGTGGAATGGTCTGCGCGTGCGTGCGCTTCCCACAGTGACAGCCCTCGGGCGGTCAGGCCCTCATGTACTGATAATTTTTACAGGTAGGAAACTGAGAAATACTATTTTTACAAATGGATCCTCAAGGAGTCAAGGCTTTAGAAATAGGTCTAGTTTTCCGCCCAAAAACTTTTCACGTATTAGAGCAACTCCAACAGATATGCTATCCATGTTATCTAGGCTATTTTTACATTTTTAAAACAAAAATTAAAATCCAACAAGTGTGCTATCTGGTTTGCTAAAATAGCAAGTTTGCTATTCTTAAACTTTCGCTTGTCATATATATCATATCATTCTCATTGGCTATCTTATACAAAGGTTGTTATGGAATTTTATGCTTTGAGTAAGTTTTTTATTTTACATAATGGCTAAATCTTGTAGTTTAGAATATAATTTACATAGTCTCTTGGAGATGCTCTTACATCGAATCTTTAGACATATGCATTAATTATTAAATATAGATAAATTATAAATTAATTACACAATTTACTTATAAATCGTGAGTCAAATTTTTTCAAAACTAAACAAGGCCATAGTGCAGCTGGGGGCGTTTCTAAAAGAAGCCTTCAACCTTTTGGTAGTTCCCGTTGCAGCACCAATTGTCATTGCCTGGTCGACAGTGATTCAACTAATATTTTCCATTTTGGCCTTGTTTAGTTTTCAAAATTTTTCAAGATTCACCATCACATCAAATCTTGCGGTATATGCATGGTGCATTAAATATACATGAAAACAAAAATTAATTGTATAGTTCATCTGTAAATCGCGAGACAAATCTTTTAAGCCTAGTTACTCCATAATTGAACAATGTTTGTCAAATAAAAACGAAAGTGCTACAGTATCGAAATCCAAAAAATTTTCTCTGACTGATGGTTTGCTTTAACAGACAGTTGGCTAGAGTGGGGACCTCTTATGCTTAGATCTAGCTCCTATAGATGTCACAATTTTATCAGAAGTTACATTAATTTGTCCATTGTTTATTTGATTTTATTGCTGCAGAGTTGGTTATTTGAGTTGCAATGGAGCTCCACAGAGATGCTAGTATTTTTATTTCTTGGAGCAAGACTAAGTAGTGTTACTAACCTTATGAAACAACAGAAGTTGAAGAAGTCTCCCTTAGTGGAGATAGGGCCTGTAGTAGGTGAGTCTTCATACACTTAACAAGTAGAAACTCCACACCGTTTTGCTTCTGCAGTTCTATCATGTAGATACTGAAGATTAAGGATACCATTTATACCTCTTTTTTCTTGAATATCATTTAATATTTATACGTCCTTAACTAGGCTATTTGTCATATCTATTCGTGATGTGCCATTTGGAAGTTGTTAATTCATATGTTTAACCAAATAGTGATTTTAAAAAAACTCGACCTGCGGGGGTAAGACAGCTCCCTGGTATTTCATTAAGAAGAAGACCTAGAAAAGCCCTAAACCTCTGCCCCACCCATACACAGCGGCACCGTAGCCCATGTGAGACTGGGACCAGGCCTCAGACCTGTGCTTTGGCATGGGACAGACGAGGGGATTTTTTTAACCTTAGTCTGAAAATTCGCTCCCGCGGGAAGTCGAACCCAGGACCTAAGGAGTGTCGCTGGTCGCTGGGTTCCTCTAACTGACCGAGCTAGCTTTAGACCTGTGCTTTGGCATGAGACAGACGAGGGAATTTTTTTAACCTTAGTCTGAAAATTCGCTTCCGTGGGGAGTCGAACCCAGGACCTAAGGAGTGCCGCTGGGTTCCTCTAACCGACTGCTAGAGGCCCTTTGGCAACCAAATAGTGATTTTGTTTCTCTACAAAAGGAATGTTGTTCGTATTTGTGGCTAGTGGCTACTGCATTATTTTTATTGTCTTCTGTTTAGGGAAGACTGCATTGCTTTGTTGGTGTTGACTTATTGTGCTCACTTCAGGTAGTGTGGCTGGACTGAAATGTGGATCAGTGGGAGTATCCTATCTAATCTTCAATAATGCCAGTGTAAGTTAATAATGCTTTGGCATTTCTTGCAGCTCTGCACTGCATTTTTTATAACATTAGTTTGGAGATATCATAACTTAGGTGTCAGAATGCTGCAGCATGGTAAAAGTGATTTGGATTTTTATGAAATGAACGAAAAAAAGGAAAAAGAAACCGGATTTGGTCTTCATATCTTTATAATGTTATATATCTGCGAAATATAAAAAAGTGCCCGATGATGATGCTCCTGTGTATTTTGTTGCCTATGCGATTTTTTGATATGCCCATAGTAGTGTGTATGGAGCTCAATTGTTAATAGCAAAAAAAAAAAAACATACTCTGGTGCATCCTCAAATTATTTTCTAATGTTACATTGGATATTTTTTCTCCACTTGATGCGGATCATTTAAGTTGATTATTCATGAAGATGAGACTACTTAATTAACAGTATACTGTTTAGAAGCATTGGAATCAACAAATCACTCCAGTAGGAGCATTGTGTCAAACAAACTTGTAAGTTTTTCTTTTTCCCATCCCATGGTATGTCCTTTGCTTCAGTAAGGAATGTGAACCACAAATGGCTGAATGATTGCTCTATCCACAAATCAGAGTCATTTTGGAAAGACATGGTCTCCAAAAAGGTGACTTTGACCAACAAATTCTACCTAATTATTTTTTTTAAAGAGAAATTCTACATTAATTATAAACCTAGTATAACTGTAGTACTATTAATGAATTTTTGGTGAAAAATACACAAACATTGTTTTGCTTTTCAAACACGAATCTTCTTGGAGGCATAAAATTTTTCCATAGCCAAAAGTTTAAACATTTTGTATTCCGAAAGTGACTTCCAACCTCTGCACCAACCAGGAATGAACAAGACATGAACTACTCCCTCCGTCCTAAAATACAGGGGATTGATGTTTGTTCTAAATCAAATTATCAAAGCTTGACCAAGTTCACCAAACTACATCGACCATCAAATATGTTAATTATATATTATAATGTACCCAATGATGCATTTGATGTCATAAATATTATTTTTTTATAAATTTGGTCAAATTTAGCATAATTTGACTTAGGACAAACTCAAATATTATCCACCTTATATTTTAGGACAGATGGAGTAATAAATATCTAAAATAGATAATCATCAAACTTTGAATCCTGGTCACATACTCACATTCCACCACCACAACAATGATGCATTTCCTTGTATAATACATCCAAGAAACACAGATCCAACTGGAAATTAGGCTAGGAGCCTAGTGCCCAGTCCAATAAAACCAACAACTGTGAAGGCAACAGATAACTATAAACCAACAAGTGAACTTCTCCTGAGTTACACAGGTTAGACTGTTGAAATCCGGCAGTCGAGAAACCCCTTTCACCAGTCATTCAAAGGCTGGCACAAACTTCTTAGGGCACATAGAGCGCCGTTGTACATGCCCTTAAGGGTAAAATCAGGGGATGTCTCCCCCCTGGTTGAGTCTTTAACAATAAACCAACAAGTGTAAATGGTAGAGAAAACAAAACCATGTCATAGCTGACTTCAACTGGACTCTGATATATAGGCCTGCTAGTTTGATAATTTTTGTTCCTGCTCTTGCACATTATTGTTTTTGGAAGAGGCACTGGACCTATGTACAAGGCTATATATCTTAACATATCATTCACTTCGTATAACCCTGAAACTTGGTTTGGTTGTATGAATGCTTTCCTCAATAGATCATCAAAGCATTCTGCTGCAACATTCTCTATGCTGGTTTTCTACCCTTGTCACTGATGGGACCATTGCACACCCACAGGCTTATCAAGTCCTCACGTTTGAATTTCCAGCGTGGGTATGTGCCAAATATTCCAAAGCAACGTTGTAGGTGGCGAGGCAGAAGCTTGCAACCTAGAATGAAAGATTTTAACTTGGAACGAGGTGCAACTAATTGCTGACAGTGCCTCAAGATACTGCTCCAGTACTTCTCATTGAGATTGTCTCTTAGTAGTCCGCTCACAAAACTTTTGTTGCCAAAGGACTGCATCCTCTTAAGGTCTCAGCAATCTCTTTCCAATAACTAGTAACTTCCTGTATTCTTCAGGATGTTCACCGCCTAATGCATTTTCCATGAACAGAACAGGTAGCCAAGTTCTATCAATGGCAAGAGTTCTACAGGTAGAGTATATTACACCCATCCATCCTTTGTGCCAAGTGTTCATATATGGTGGTAACGATGACCTTGCTTCCTGCCCTGCTACTCCAGTAATATTATGAGTATGTCATCAACTGCATGGGGATAGCTAGAAACACCAGCAAGGACCAGTAGAAATCTCTCTGTTCTTAGCCTTCCCGCTATCCTGTATACTGTATGTGAAATATCCCTATCAATCAAAGTTTAAAATAGCGGGCTATTGAAAATAGCGGCAACTTTTTTTCAGGAGCTATGCAGCTATAGCGGTGCTATAGCGGCGCTACGACAGATAGCGTTTTTATAAAAAATACATGAAAAACATGAGGAATTGATAAAAAAGACATGGTAAATATGAATTTGATGTATAAAAATATGTTTTCATAAGTCTAGATAACATTACAAAATACCAACATGACATTACAACATGGTTCATGAAAGCTTCATTGTCCAAAATACTAAATTAGTAGTAAAAAATAAATAATAATGTAGTCTAAGATGGAGTTTTGAGAGTCAAACTGAGAAGATTTATCATAGCGGCGCTATAGCGCATAATAGCGGTGAAATTTGTTGTAACAAATGCAACTTAGTGGCGCTATAGCGTGTAATAGCGGTGAAAGTTGTGATAGCGGAAAAAAATACAAATAGCTTAGCGGCAAGCTTGTCCAGCAGCTATAGCGCCGCTATAGCGGCGCTATAGCCTGCTATTTTTTTCTTTGCTATCAATACAACCAGCGAACTCCAGCTTCTTGCACAATGACCTCAATATGGCTAATTCTGGACTAGGGTTTTCTCTGTAACACACCCATATTACCATTGAGAAGTGGCTCTTCATTATTTCATTCTTGCAGACAAGCTGTGCAACAGTAGTTTTACCTACTCCTTTTCCTCCGCATATGAGAAGCACCATATAGAATCTGATATGGGTCTTGATCTATGACCAAACCTTTTTAGATAGGTATTACAGATCTGGTATGCAGCTGGTTTCAGCAAGAAGTTAATGGCGCACTTCCTCTCTTTGATTCAGTCGATGACCCTGTCATGCATGGACATCTACATGATGATCAGTCGATGCGCCACAGGCCCACAGCCTGGTTGCACTGAAAATTGAGAAGCTCAATGAACTTGATAGCGCCTGCAGCAACTATTTCGACCTTCTTAACTGTGGCATCTATGCTAATGGTTGCTTCCTTGCATGACAGAAACAGTGCAGTAGCAACCTTCGTTTGGAAGTGTTGCGGGAATTGACAAGGGCAGAATTCACCTTGTCAGTGCGGTATCTCCAGTCACGCAGCACCCGCCTTCCTTCACACGCTGCATCCTCAAGCTTACGAATCCAGCGGAGCAGACATGAGTTAGCAATGGCCTGCCCTTCGGCTGCCTCCAGGGCAGCGTGGATTGTGATGAGGAGCTGTCGCAGCTGCAGCAGCTTCTCTTTGATATCCTTCTGATTGTTGTACTTCTCTATCATGGGGCCATGGGGGAGATGATTTTTTGTAAAATCTCTCCTGCAACCAGTGAACAGATAACTTCCAGCGGATCCACCATCTCTGTCTTTTGCAATTATTTGAGGACAAGGGAAATTGAGCTGTGAGTAGTGTTATTGAAGTCTCAAAGCCAAAAGAGTTGCTAAGTTGTGAATGAAGGCTCAAAACTGTTGACAGCTGGGTAGTCAAAGAAATACCTACTTGCATGCTTTTCCAACCTGGGATGATATATAGGTAGTCAACGAAATACGTGGAGGCTCATTGTGAACCTTGTGTCGCTAAAACCAAGAAGCTTCTTGAGTGTTTCTTTCAGCATGTTATCAGCGTTGATGCTGTCAAACAGCGGCAGAAAAAGGTTGTTGTTGGCATTTTAGTTACTTCAATCCCTAATTATTGCTGTGGGTGTTTCTTTTATGTGACAAATTTGTGACAGTAATGTTAGTTTTTTAGATGGTCATGATAGTGATGTTATGTCTAGTTTCAATTGATTTGTTCAGCTCAATGCTCGTTCCTGTACGTGCTGTGTGGTTATGACCTGTCCTCTCTCATTGGAGTCTTTTAAATATTCTGGTGCTGCTTACTGCAGGTTCCAGGAAATGCCATATATGGGTATGGAAATGTGCCACGTCTGTTATCTTTCTCACTATCCATAGTGCAGTCTCGCCTCTGACATAGTAACCATTTTATAATTTCAAGTCTGGACCGCAGTAGTATCCTCATAGTCCCTTGTTGACTGTCTTCAGGCTTAAATTTCTCTTGACAATCTTTGCCTATTAACTGGTTCAACAGTATTTTGTCAAAAAAAAAAACTGGTTCAACAGTAAATGATGCTAAATGAAGCATTACTCTACTGAACTGAACTGTAGGAACGGGCAAACACCGTCGCAACATACTGTATCTGCTGAATGTTGTAACTAACTTGACCGGTGAAGTTATTATGTAAAATTTACATTGGAAAACAAGTCAAGGAACACTACACTCGGTGTCAAATTTGCTCTTGTTTCCTACCATGATTAACCTCACAGGATTTAAACTATATAATGTCTGGGTTTTATCTATCTGTTAGGAGGAACTAAGCTTAGCCATAAGATAGGAAATGTGTCCTGACCTACCCAATCATGGTACATTCCTGCAGATTCAAACAGATGGCATATACCCTTTTCAGTTAGAAAATCAATAAAATTTAATCCACAAATGGAACAAATATGTTTTCCGTGGAAGGCTTCCTAATTCCAATACCAAGTGTCATTTGTTCGTGATCCACCACACACTATAGGTAGTAGCTCCACTTAGGTTCAAAAAAAAAGTAGCTCCACTTGGGATAAACTGGCATGTACACTTATGCGATCATTTCACAGTTTTACCTTAGATAATCTGATACCTGCAAAGTTTTTTTTTAAATAGCGGTAGAAATACTACCTAAAGACGAAAGTCCTCTTTGATAGAGTTTTTAGGGGCGTCGTCTTCACCTGATGGTGCACTGTTCATGTCACTACAATACTTTCCAGAATTGAAAAGACAACGAACACACTCTCTTTTTTCTCACTTTTTTTTCTTCACCTGATTGTGGCGGGAATACAGTCTCAATGAGAAATGAAAAAGAAGCGGGGAAGTAGGCTTCAAATACAACAACAATGCTAAGTAGAAACAAGATCACTGCAAATGAGCTGAGTCTGGCCCGTTTGGTAGATATCCAGATTCTAGGAGAAATGTTTCAGATTTAGATTATCTGAGAAACGTTTTTATAGAAAACAGAATCACTTGCTAAAACTGTTTGGCTACCTGCTTGGATTTAGAGGAAGCAAAATTTGTTCGTTATGTAATCTTTACTTCAGCTTTTACGTGCCTGTTTTGTTCTGCTTTGTGCCTCGGTAACCTGGTTGTTACCTGTTGTTAACACTCTTTCTACTTAATAAAGAACACGCCTAGACGTGGTCTCAAAAAAAAGAGAGAAGAATATGATGGAAATAGACTATAAACTGCCCTTAACATGAGATGAGTTTTTCTTAAGTTACCACTACAGCAAAATAAAAAAATTTGTAATCATGAGATCAGCCCAATGGTAGTACTAGCCCTTGTTTAGTTCCTAAAAAAATTTGCAAAAAATTTCAGATTCTCCGTCACATCGAATATTGCGGCATATACATGAAGCATTAAATATAGATAAAAATAATAACTAATTATACAGTTTATCTGTAATTTACGAGACGAATCTTTTGAGCCTAGTTAGTCCATGATTGGACAATATTTGTCAAATATAAACGAAGGTGCTACTATTTCTATTTTGTAGATTTTTTTGAAAGTAAACAAGGCCCTAGTCGAAGTTATATAAAGGATGGTGGCAGTTCTGTAATTTTCAGATGCCTAGTGTGGACAAATATATAAGGAGACAGTGGCAGTTCAGTAAGTTTCAGCAAAACAAAGGACATAGCTCGGTGACTCGGTGTGAATTCGAGCCTGGCCCATGGGCGTGGCCAAGCTCGGTGAATCAGTGTGAAACCAGCTGACGAGTGTATCGAGCCCGGTCCACAGGCCTGTCCTAAGCCCAGCGGGTTTTAGCCCACAACTAACCTTACTAGATAGGGTCTAAGCATAGATCTCGCTGCCTAGAAATTTTTTTCTTAACCCGAATCTAGCCCGAAATACTAGTTTTTGCTATTTTACTATAAAATGCAGGGGGCCCGCCCAGGCTTGGACCCGGCCTGAGCCTGGACCGAAAAATGAGGCATGACTTGCCCAATAAAACAGTCATGGGTGGGATTTTTTTCAGTCCGACCTGCAAAATACTCAGGTATATTTTTGAACTAGCTGCAGAGGAGACCTGGTAAGTTTTAGCACACGTACATTGGACCGTAGAGGACTAGAAACCTGTGACTGCAGGGCAGTGGTATGCCAACATTTAAACTAGGGTGGTCCAATTAAATATAATTTTTTTTAAAAATTACAAATATATAATTTACTAAAATATGAGAACAACATTAGAAAAGAGTCTTAGGACCTGTTTCGATCTTATGGTTTGCAGTATAGTTGGCTAAAGTTTTTATGAGGTTGACTGGTATAATATTTAGGATCTGCTTGGTTTGCAACCAAAATTTATCATGCCAAAGTTTATGCAAGCCAAAGTTAAGTAAAAATTTTGCTATAGATTTGGCAAGCCAAATGTAACAAGTCGGTAAGTTTTGGTAGCAAACCAAATAATAGCCAAGATCATGGCTTGCCAAATCTTTTGCTTGACATATTTTGGAAGCCAACCAATCAGGCCCTTAGTGGCTAAAGTTTAGAGCATGTAATCCAAACAAGGCTTATTTAACAATATTAAAGTGAACAATAGATTGTGAAGTTTACTTAAAGTTATTTACTACTTGATCCAAAAAAAGATGTAACTATGAGATTTGTGCAAGTCAAACTAGTTTAATTTTGACCAAGTTTATATAGTAAATATATGTCTCCAACTAGATTTAGCTACAAAAATATATTTTATAATCTCTACTATAATTAAAATTTTCTCCAGGCAAATCCTATCTGCAAGATCTGTTACGGATATTTTATGCGGGGTGATCTCATCTCCTCAGATTCTCTTACGAAAGATTTATCCTAACCGCGACTTCCCCCATGACTGCCTACGGGATATCACCCACGACTCCGTACGTATTGGTTCGGCCTCCGTGCCCACGACTCATCGTGGGCTCAAGCTTACTTGGGAGGGGGGGGGCGAGTTTCCTCTCCCCTCCGACTTGTATAAATATCGTGATCAATGAATAAAGAAACACTGAGTTCATTCTACTTCCTCTCTGTTCTCGTACTTTGGCATTCCACTCGTAACACGTTATCAGCACATCGCTCTTCCCTGCCCCCAGAGAAGAATAGCTCGGTTGGAAAGAACATCGTCGAGGGATCGACCTTCACCCAGGGCTTCACCCAGAGGTAGAATCATGCCGTTCCCTCGCCGTAATCCCGCCTCAATGGCTTCTCTCATCCTACAAGTCGTCTCGATGGCGATGAACCGTGCCCGGACCTTGGGCACACACTTCGGCAACAACCGCCTTTGGGCGGAACTACTGGAGGACATCCAGAAACTCCTTGGAGAGTCTCGCGGCTATCGCTTTCGGGGCGAACGTCGTGACCTCGACAGGAACCCCAGGCGTTTTCCTGTACGACGCCGTTTCGGGGGACACCGACGTGCAAACGTCGCCCCTCCGTCACGGCGTTCGGTGGTGTCGTCCACGGCTTCGCCCGCGGCGTCACCGTCGAGGGCACCGACTCCACCGGCGCCTCCAGCGTCGGTCCTCGCCTTGCCGGCTCCACCCCGGCCTAGGTGCCCACTCCATGGCGACGGCCCGTGCCCACCACCGCCACCATCCATGGTGGCCAGCCAATGGCTGTCATTGGGCATAGAGCCGCTGTCGCCGATTCGGTACCCGACGCCAACGCCGTCTCTCGAGCGGGCTGCGCACAGCCTGCCTCCACGCCGTCCATCTCCACCGACCATCGCGGCGTGGATGTCGGCACCGACTCGGCTGTCGGCATACTTCGTCGATCCGACGCTCGCTGCACCTCCACCACCGCCACCACCTCCTCCTTCACGACTCCGCCGCACGTGGATCAGCGTTCTCCATGGGCCTTCGGCTCGGGGGCGCGCTCCCCCGACTTAAGCTCGTCCATGGGGAGAAGGGGAGGAGAAGGCGCTGGAGCTGCTCGGCGTGGCTCGGTGGTGGCTCGGAGATGCTGTGCTCCGCGTGGTCGTTTGTGCATCAGCGAGCGCCCTCAGGCGACCACCGCGCGGCCCTGTCGCGGCCTGCGCGCACGGCCATTACGGCCACCACCCAGCGGCCTCGGCACCAGGGCGCGGCGACATCACGGCGCGGCCCCGACTGGTCCGCTCGGCACCGCGTGCCCCTGGCGAGTCGGCACCGCGTGGCCACGCCCACCCCTGACGTCGCGACGACCCGGCTCGCCCTGACGCGCGGCTCGACGCCGCCCCTACGTGGCCCGACCGCCGGTGGCCGAGGCGGTGCTTGCGACGCGGCCTCGTCCCGCGACTGTGGCTCGACGCAGCGGCCTCAGCCGCCCCCGACGTGACGGCCCGACCTCCGCGCCCCGACCACACCTGCTCACTCTACTGCGACGGCACCACACGGGCGCGTGAATCGAGGCGGCCCCATGGGCCCACGCGTAGGGGTGCGCCCCCCTGGCGGCGGCGGTTGTTGGAGCCGCCTGGCTGCTGGTGGCGGCGGCGGCTTGAAGCTGGGGGTTAGGGTTTGCAAACCCTAGCCCCTGGCTTTATATATGGCCCATCCTCCCCCACCCCTAATTGGGCCAAATTGGTGGCCCAGGCCCAGGTTGGGGCCTGCGAGCTTTCAGTCGGTTATCATTGGTTTTTTATTTTATGCATTAGCTAATTTATTTTATTTCTTTATTTACATAGCATTTTTCATTCCCTAAATTACATGAGCTTGTTACTCTATTTTTTTTGTAAATTTAGACACTGATGTATATATTGCATTGTAAATATTTTTATTTCGCAATCATATTATGAATGAAAAATTTGTTACATGTCGAACGCGTTTTGTCTTTACAATTCCCTATCACATGTATATATGTAAATATTTTTATGGTCAATTTTTCTCCCTATTTGGAATACTATTTTTCGCTAGATGTCACCTTACTTTATTATTATTTTGGCGACCACAAGGTAGTACTCATACTACCGTGGGATTTATTCCTCAAAGTGCTCTCCCAAATTTAATAATAAATATACAAGGACTACATCCCAAAGTGAAAAATATAAAATGGTCTACACCTCCATGGTGACTACCTATGTTCCACAAAATGAGAAATCAAAATACCATAAAACATATGCAAGTTTACCTTGCTACA
>Ga0182004_10000617_pt1 | contig 22726 bp, 27 predicted proteins | sample Sormic07211540_1_FD_120479 | JGI IMG/M metagenome (GOLD analysis project Ga0182004, IMG submission 120479) | Endophyte microbial communities from Sorghum bicolor roots, Mead, Nebraska, USA - 072115-40_1 MetaG | ecosystem: Host-associated > Plants > Roots > Unclassified | place: USA: Nebraska...
ACCATCAACCCCATATTCCCTAAGGTCTTGTTTAGTTCCCTAAAAATTTTTGCAAAATTTTTCAAATTTCCCGTCACATCGAATCTTTAGACGTATGCATGAAGTATTAAATATAGATAAAAATAAAAACTAATTGCACAGTTTGATCGAAATTGACGAGACGAATCTTTTGAGCCTAGTTAGTCTATAATTGGACAATATTTATCAAATACAAACGAAAGTGCTACTATTCATATTTTGCAAAATTTTTTAGAAGTAAACAAGGCCCTATATATCCCACGTGCCCGTTTAATAGGGGTTTACTACTGTGATGAAAGGTCTTTTTCATGCGGCGTGATGCACGCCTCCTGATCCGGCCGTGTAGCTGTCTTCTTCTTCAGACATCTATTATTAGCTAAGTGTAAATGGGTCAAACCACGTACATGGGCTAAGTGTAGATGTTTACTGTAGCTATGTGTACATATGTTAGGCTTCATTTTGGCATGGCTTCACTTCATCACTGGAACCGTTTTTTTGGACTTGAGCTCCATAACTAGCTTTATCGGTGGAGTTAGAGTCGTTTTGATAAATCATTTGGCAAAACAGCTCCACATATAGAGTTTTTTAAAATATGCTCTCACACGATGCCATATAGAATGAGTTGAAGCCATGGGAAGCCATTACTTTTGACTCTTTCCCACCCTAAAGCTCTACGAAAGCACGTTTTTAGGGGTTTCAACGATGAAGTCGCCGATTTATTTTATCTTATTTGACAGAAAAAAACGGTTCCAAATAATTCCTGAAGCCGCTGTAGAAACTCCGTCAAACTGACCTTATATTCCCTCCTAATCCGAGCTTCCAGATCGAGTATATATAACCGTGTACTTCCAGGTCGTTAGCTCTTCCCACGACGTACGACTTGTCGTCACAGACACAGTGATTAGTCGTGATCAATCTTGGGTGTCAATGCGTGCTTAATTGTTTGTGCATCAATTCCGTGGACCAATGCGACGACAGAAAAGGACTCGCGGCTTAAATATTGCAAATTGCAATACGGCTATACGTAGTATATACTGCAACCTAATAAGTGTGTTCTATGTGAAGAATGAGCTTCCAAACTTTGACCATGAATTTTTATGATTTGCATGCACTACAAACCATACTCGTCGGTGCTCCCCCATCCCCAACCCCGTCCTCTCTATCACCGTCCATAAGAGCAAGGTCAATAATAGAACCAAGTGCTTGACTATAAGCCAAATAATTAGAGCTAAGTTGTCTCTAAAATATCTTCTCTTTTCCGTTCCTTCTCACAACACTTGCTATTTGGATCCACTACTACCTATGCATTCGTGCCCAGTTTAGTGCTTAGCCAAGCTATCATCTCTCTCCTCTCTTCTCGATCTCCTCCACATCAGCATTAGCTTGGTTATAAGCCCATTATTATACCTGCTCTAAGATCCACAGTCGACGGAGCTAGCCCATTGCATGATGAATGAGTCGTCCTAGGCCAAGGCGCCCACGACGAGAAGGAACCAGAGTAGTCGGTAACACTCTGAAGTAACCTACGGCTGATAATGTTGACCGATACTACCACTTCCACTCCAAATAGGAATGACAATGGATACCTGTTGCTCGAAACCTCTGATGGGGTTTTACCCCATTAAGATATGGACGTGGGGACTAATTTACGTACCTATGGTTACGTTAATGGAACGAAAAAAATCTAGACCCATTGAGTTCGTGGTACAGTTATGGTTATGCTATACCTAAACCCATAAAACTATAGGTATGTATATACCGATATGCAACTATAATTTTAGTGTTCTCTCCTAACCTAATGTATTCCAAAACATGGTCGGACTTGCACACTTAGTGCCATATAAGAAAGGGCAGCATATATATCATTTTTCTATTGTGTTTTGTTACATATTTGTTGTTATATTATTTTCTCATATGTTCAGAGTTTAATACATGTGGGTATCCGCTACCCCCATATATAGGCATGGTTAGAGCATCTCCAAAGGTTTTGCATTTGAGGTTTGCATTTGAGTAATTTGCCAAAAAGTTTCAAAAGAGGTATCCAACGGTTTTGCATTTGGAGTTTGCAATTTGGGCAACTTGGCAAATGAGGGAGCAAACTTGGCAAAAATGTCAAGCTGTGGACGGCTTTGCAAACCCGATCGTGCGAGCAAAGTCACGCGCGAGGAAAGCGCGCGCGCCTGGAGACCTTCTATTTTTATTCTTTGCCAAGTCCAAATGTCAATTCCTTTGGAGATGATCTATTTTTATCCTTTGCATTTTGTTACAGAAGTTTGCAAACAACAACAAATGCCAAGTTAATTTGCCAAAGCCTTTGTAGATCTCTTATGGGCATAAAATTGCACTCGTACATAGACATGAGTTTCTTCATGAGTGCAAAATTTTTTAATAGGTATATAGATATGGATGGAAGATACCCACTGAGCACAAACTTATTGCCATCACTAACTCCAAAAGGTAAGTCTTGTTTCTCTTCTCCATGTGTCAATGTTATCCTAAACGCTAAATGGAAATAGTCGGTCACCCTTTGTTTAGCACTTAAATGGTTTAGACCGTGTTTAAACGGATTAAAACGGTCTAAACGGCTTTACACAATATTACAAAAATATACATATTTTTAATGTAAAATCAATTATTCTAGCATTTATACATATTTATACAACTAAAAAATCAATTATTTTAGTATGTACATATATTTATGCATGTTAATTAGAAGAATCAAATACACATAAATATGCATGTAACAACTCAACTGTACATATTTGTAAATTGAATTATACAAATTATTGATGTAAAATTCAACTAGATTTACCTGGTGTTTGCCTAATTGTTTATCCCATTTAATATTGTTTATAACCGTTATGTTTAGACCTTTTTTTCATTTTTTGACCGTCTAAACAGTCAATCGTTTAATTTTCTGTTTACTTCCTAAACAAAATAGTTTACCGTCGTTTACCGTTTAGCAGCGTTTAATCGATCTTTTAGGCTATTTAGGCGAACACCGCCATTTATTGTGGTTGTATACTCAAATAAACTAAATTCTATATTATCTTGTCGGATGAAGGACAACACGAAATTTTGACACATATTTTGACAAGGGAAGTATATTTGTTTAACTATTCAAGCATGATAGGGAAACTCATTTACTTAACTGTCAAAATTTATGTTCATGTCATCTTCATGGGCCAGAAATATAATAGAACTAAGAGGATTCCCCACGCGTTGCCGCGGATACAAAGGAAGAATATAGATAGGTTATAATGTGTATTGCTTAGTTGGATAGTTTGTATGTTTATAGAAATAGGTGACTTGATAACGTGAACATTACAATTGCATGAGCTAGTGGATATTAATTGTGTGCGATAATAGATTGCTTAGTTAGATAGCTTGCATGTTAAGAGAAATAGATAGTAGGATTTTGCTTTATTAGAGAATAATATTCTGAACCTGACGGTCGAGAATTTCCAGTAGGTTAAACAAAAACTTTCATAATATATAACTAAGATATTTTATAAGATAATTTATTGTGAGTAAATAATCTTAACTGAAGTTAAAATCTTTTGAGCTAAGGCTATTATGTTATTGGCCAGTCTCAGTGGCCCGTTTCAATGCACTGTTTCCAAAATAAATCCGCTGACAGGGCATCAATGAAACGAATAATGAAACAACCTTCACAATGCATGAGTTTCACCTTAACGTTTCCTAGGCTAGGCAAAGTATTTAATTACTTCAAAATGATTGGATCACATGCAAGATGGTGAAATGATTTAGTTTTCAGTGGGGATTTCATCTCGTTTCACCGCGTGGGAAACAACGCCCGCGGGGTTTCACCATGGTGAAACTACTTTCTTCTCTCTTCTCTTCGTTTCATGCAAAAAGTGCAATTTTACTGACATGACGCTCGCATGACATTTTGGTGAAACCCCTATTGAGACTGGCCCTATTGTACAGAGAGTATATAGCATATGAGGCCACACTGCTACGTACTCCATAATGAGGCCACACTGCTACGTACTCCATAATTAGGGGCAGACTATTGAATGAGGAAAAAGGAGTCTCATACTCCGCATTTAAGCCTGTGTCGTCGACTGTCGACCCATACTCCATTAGTGATAGGTCCATATACAATCGAGACTTGACCCATCAGTCATGTCTAAAAGCAACTCGATTCTGATAAAAAAAATACCCTCTAATAGCTTCTTTAAGTGATTATCTAAACGTAGTTATCCTCTTCTCTGAACTTCTCATTAACCAAAGATAGATAGTGAAAATAGCGCTTCAGAAAAGTTGTTGGAGAATGAAAATATATATAAAGCAAATTTCATACAAATGATTCTTCAAATAATAATTTAGAGAGTTGATTTTAGATAGACTCTTAGAGATGCTCTAAGACCTTATTTGGATGCTCATATATCCAACTCAAGTCTTGTTTGGATGTCCATATGTATCATTAATCCATGTATATAGATTGGTATGAAATTTGAATTAAATTACACTCTCACTCACCCTACACACATGTATTGAGATGAGACTAGATACGGACATCTTCTAAGCATGTGTAGCTTCATCGTTTAAGTAGACATGACTCGGTGCCAAAAGCCCTAAACTCTCCTGGTTAGCAACACTACTATAGTTGTCCCTCGTTGAAGCGGTTATCAGCTGGACCGATCAATTTCGATCATGTTTATTTCTGACTTTTGCAGTGTTGATTTCCTTCGTTCCATTCTATAGCGATGCCAACATTAAAAGGTTTCATTGCTGTATAAAACTTTGTGTGCCTAAAGTTTTAGGCATATTGCATAGGAAGCGTAGTAAATAATATACTTTCATCTGGCAAAGAGTGTCATTACTGTTTTGTCCTAAGTGAAACGATATTAAGTTTGACCAAGTTTGTCAATTGACGTTATAAATGTTGATAATTTTCTCTATAAATTTAGTTGGACTTAAAAGATTTATAACAAAACAAAAAAAAATCACTTTTTGCGGAACAGAGGTAAGAGAACCAAGTGACATGTTCGATGATTAATTAATAGAGGTGTTGATGTGTTTGTTAAAGGTGAGGCATATATATTGGCTCATCAACTTAGGACAATTTTGGAGGGCTCCAGTTCTTTTAAAAAGGGCTTCGGCTCTAGCTCCTCTTGTAGAGTAGTTTCTCTCGTGGGTTAAAACCATATTTTTTTTCGAGAACACGACTTGGCGTGTATATATTTCATTAAGAAGAAGTAAGACTGCCGAAAAAACAGCTTACACAACATGATGGAAAAACCCAAAGCGCAGCCCACGAACCACAAAGAAAGTGGTTTAGAACAACAAACACGAAAGAAAGAAAACAAAGAGGGGAGAGGACCCTCCACAACAACCTGACCAACTGGACCTGCAAAGAAAAATACAACGCAAAAGACTTGGTGGCAAAGCATCCACCAAGAAGAGAAACACGGCGACAAAGCATTTACCAGGCCAACATGACAAAACATCCGCAAAGCAGGGGGTATCATGCACACGGCGGAACCCAAGCGACGACGGCAGCAAAGCATCCGCCACGGCCAACACAGCAAAGCATCCGCAGTCAGGGGGGCATCACGTGCACGGCGGAACCCAAACGACAACGGCGGCAAAGCATACGCGAGGACCAACACAGCAGAGCAACTGCAGGCAGGGGGCAACACGCACACGGCGGAGCCCAAGCGATGACTGCGGCAACACCAGACATCCGAACTAGGCAGTCCAAAGCGAGAAAAACTGAAGCACACGTAGGCACGACACAGGTAGCAACTCCAGCGAGAGCAGACGACGGATGGTGGCCAACAACGAAGCCTCCAAGGAGGATATGACATCAACAACGCCAACAACGCTGAGAAGGGCACAAGGACTTTCGTCCTAGAACCAACATCAACGACCCACGATGAACTGCTCCTTCAACTACGCCTCCAGGAAGGTGGATGACGCAGCTGCGCCATCGTCGCCGGCTCAAAGCTAAATCCGGGCAAGGTTTTCACACAAGAGCTTGTTCGATCCCGGCCGCTAGGCTTCAAAGGCCCTGGCCACTGTTCTCGGAGTCGCTGAACACCGAACGACAGTGCAACAGCCATGACCCAGTAGGCAGACCCACTGGCTGCCGCCCTCCACAAAGACGAGCCGGACGCAGGCAAGCGAGTGGAGTAGGCACAACGTGCAGCTCCCCCCGCTCTCACCACCGCCAGACCTGCTGTGGTGGTGGTCTAGTCGCCACCGCCGGGTTCGGCAGCCGGAGAAGCACCACCGGCGCCGCCACACCCGCTGTGGGGTAGGGGGAGGCCGGATCTTCGCCCCAGCAGCCGGCCAGTGAACCGAAGACAGAGCCCGCGGCAATGCCCGCCGACGCAGCAGATCCAGGGAGTGGGAGGCCGGATTCGGCCATGGGAGGCCCGGATCCGCCCCTCCAGCCGCTCCGCTCGCCCGAGAACCAAGGTCGAGGAGTTGAGGTGGAGGGGAGGAGGTGGAGGAGAGGAGGTGGGAGGAGGAGGGAGGAGACACGGACGGAGGGACGCCACGGGCCGCCGCCGCCGCCACACGTCGGAGGGCAGCGACGGCGGCCGGAGGACAGCCGGAGGGAGAGGCCTACGGCGGCGGCGCGGTTGTTCCTCGAGTCGCCGAAGGGGGCGCCCGGGGAGAGGCACTGCCCTTGTTCCCGCAGACCGGAGCGAGACCGGGTTAAAACCATATTGAAAACCATTTTGCAAAAGACGACTCTAGTGGTAGTTTAGTTACAACTTATGCCAAATTTACGAGGAAGGTTTAGGAGAAACCATGTTTCTATGCTCCGGCTCCTCAATAAAAAATGGCTAAGTTTCCTCTGAACTGCTTGCTGAAGCCGTTTTAGCACCCACCATAGTCATGGCTTTGTGACAGGAGCCGGAAAGAAGCTAGAGCTGACGGCCAAACGGCCTTAGAATTTGCCGATGAATGGTATGTACCTTGTGTTTTGTTTTGTTTATGTGAACCGATTATTATTTTTCGATGAGCTTTATTTGTATATATAATAGTATAATAAAGTTCCCGATTGATTGATGCACTAAAAGGGGATCGATACTAAAAGTCGTGATGTGGTCGGCTAGCCACAACACAAATTGGCATGTCCTTCTGAGTTAGCGGCGGTGAACTAGGGATGGATTAAGGAAGACAGCGACTGGGGGTCAATGGTCCCCTGCTACTGCTAGTGCTAGCTGCAGGCCGTCAACAACAACAACACAGGTCTCTGCTAATAAAAACCATTGGTCCATTCCTGATCTGATAGCTAATAAGGTCACTCCACAGTCCACACACTCCACACCGGCATCTGATATCTTTCTCTTTCCTCTCCTTATATTGCCTAGCTACTTGCTCATAATTAGCTCTCTCTACATATATGGACCATTCCACTTCACTCCACCAGCAGCATGCAGCAGCTTGATCCCTCACACATGTAGGATACTATAGATATTTGATCTTAGTATAGCATCAAGAGGGGTTAGCTAGGAACCATAACAGCCCCCTGGGCAGTAGGGGTGGCCAAAATATCCGATATCCAATCCTCGAACCCAAAGTACCACAAGCTAAAATACTCGATTATAGTTTCGGATGGTAACTGTAAAAGCCCGAGTTTAATTCCGGTAGTGTTCTCTGGTACCCAAATATCTCAAATATTTGCTCTTCTATTCCAAATATGAAGACATTAAGTGGTTCATTTGCAGTGTAAATATATCTACTATCTTGTATGGCTCAATATAGATCTAGTATGATAGCTTGATAATTGATTTCTTGTTAATTGATGTGAAGATATGAAGTGATTTGAAAGATTGTTGTTTATTGCATGAAAATGAGGCTGGAATTTTGTCAAAATTGATAGTTTGTTAATTTCAAGTATATCGAATAAAGCCCGAACACGAATTATCGTGTGCCTAAACTTTCATGTAGTACTTTTCTGGGTCCAAAATCGGATAGCAATTTCTAATACCTGAATTCCTGCGCTGAAACTTTCGGGTTAACCGAATGCCTGCCCCCTACCTGGCAATCATCTCCCCCTCTAGGGTACTCTCTAGCCCTCACCACATCGACGACATGGCGGTTTGTCCCACTGATCCCATCTAGCTGCAGACTGACACCTACATGCACAATTGGCTATATGGTACTATCGCAAACGACAATCTTGACCTCGCCATGGAATCGGATCAAGATTCCTTGGGTGGCCATTGAGATTGTTTTTTGAAATGCATCACGTGGTAGTGTTGCCAACGACAATCTTGACCTCGCCATGGAACCAGATCAAGATTCCTTAGGTGTCCATCAAGATTTTTCTTTTTTGAAATGCATCAAGTGTGTGATTACCATATTTGAAATTTCTTGACGAAACCTTTTAGAATATGTCATAAAGATATAGAGTCTATTCGCTTTAGCTTATCTACCGAATTTGTCAGCCATTTAGCAGTATTTTTTTCTCTCATAACAAAAAGAGTATTTAGATAGTGTTAAATTTCAAGAAACCAGAAAGTGACCAAGAAACTAATAAAGTGTAAAGTATATAAACATTTGTTTTTTTCCTTCCACATTGTCATGTGGTATGGTATTGAAGCAGGCCCGTCCCTGGTGCGACTGCAAAGGGCCTCCAATGGGCACGTGTACAAGCAACGCCCAAAAATGATTTTTGCATCTGTTGGGCATCCTGGTCTCCTCCCCGTCCTCATCGTGCGTCTCCGTTCTTAGTGGGCTAGCATGGGCCCCTTGTTGGGTTGAGGGCTGTGGATGAATTTTGCGGCCCAGAGTGGAAATCCAATGAAGGACAATTGGGTTTGCTTGATTCACATTCAAATTGGAACGGAGTTTCAAGCCTCCGAGTTTTGGATGTGATTTAGCGGAACATTTTAAAGAGCACATACAAATGCTTATCACCGGTTTCCATCCATATTTGTGAGACGAATATTTTAAGCCTAGTTAGCTTATGATTGGACAATATACTTGTCAAATACAAACGAAAGTGCTATTGTTCATATTTTATAAAATTTTTTGCAAGTAAACAAAGCCCTAGTCTGATCTAGTTTAGTTTTGCTTTTTTTTTTCTTTTCCTCTCTTCTGTTTTGTTCTTCTTCCTTCTTTTCTTTACGAAAATTTTCTTTTTCATCTCATCACATCGATTCTTTGAACATATACAAAGAACATTAAATATAGATAAAAAACTATTGTACAGTTGGTATATAATTTGCGAGACAAATCTTTTAAATCTAATTAGTCTATGATTAAAAAATATTACAGTAGCTAAATCTAAAATTTTTCGTAAACTAAATAAGACCCTAGTTCGCTTGGGTGACAAACAAGTAGTGTTTGCTGATTTGTTGACAAATTCAGTAGATAAACTAAAGCGAAATTGGATCCCCAACCCTTCAACCCCTGTAGCTAAGAGCAAGTATAATAATGAGTTTATAGCTAAGCTAATGTTGATGTGGAGGAGAGAAGAGAGATGATAGTTTGACTCTCATGTAAGTACCAAACTAAACACGAATGCATAGGTAGTGGTAGGGCCAAATAACAAATGTTGTAATAAAAAATAAAAAAAAATATTTTAAAGACAAGTATAAAACAACTTATTGGAACTAGTTCTAATCATTTGGGGAGTCCCCTCGGATCTCCGTACTGTACCTGGCGTTCCAGTAGTAGTAGCAGTTGCCCCCCTACGACACGACACGTGGGCACATGAGTCAGAGGGGGAGGGGAGGGCCCACCCCCACGCTGCCCGAACCACACGATACTGTATTGTAGTATGTAAATAAACAAGAAGCAAATCGCATCGCACTAGCATTTTCAGGCGGCTTCTTCTTCCTCGCGTCGTCGCCCCCGCAGATCCCGCACCGACCGACCGACCGATCCCCTTCCCCTTCGGCGCGGCGCAGGTGAGGCGATGATCCGCCCCTCCGGTCCTTCCCTCCCCCTCCCTCCCGGCTTCCCCCACCTCTGCGCTGCGCTGATCTGATCCCACATCTGCCTGCAGAGCCGAGTCGACCACGACCACGAGGCGTCGTCGCGGAGCAGTCGGAGCCATTTTCGCTGCTCCCCAACCCCACCTCCGGGTAAAGGGATCATCCCCCGCCTTTTTGCTTGTCCTGTTCCGCGGCGCCTTCTGCTTTGGTAGTTTCTTCTTCCCCAACCCCCCAACCGTGGTCCGGGGGTGACTGAGACTCTCTCTCTCTCTGTGTGTGTGTGTGTGTGTGTGTGAGAGAGAGAGAGAGAGAGAGAGAGAGAGAGAGAGAGAGAGGGAGAGAGAGAGAGAGAGTGCCCCGACCGTTTCCGCCGCCCCCGGCGAGCGGCCTCACGGCACGGCACTAGCCCAACCTCTTCACGCTCCGAGACCGGGGCCGGCAGCAGGGTCCTCTGCTGCTGCTGCCTCCAACACCCTCCGGTTTTTGTTTCTTAATTAATACTACTATACGCAATATATTTTTTTTTCTCACCATCTTGCGGCGTTGGCATGCTGCTCTGCTGCCGCGCAGCGCATCACACACACCAGCAAGTGCCACGCCTCCGCGGCCTCACATGTCCCCTCGTTTGCTCCGCCACTGGAGTCCCCATCCGCTGCAACTGCATCCAGTTAGATTGCATCTTCCCTGGAAGAAATCCATGCTGGAGGTCACGTCTCTTCGTTTCATTTAAATGCCTCTTGGTTTTACTTACTACTATTATACGATATCCATCTATCCTCACGAACCCCATTGCCCATCATCATCATCACCATCTCCTGGTCAACTTCCTTGCGTCTTCTATCTAGTACTTATATAATAAAGTTAAGCAAGCCCCGATTTTGATTTTTTCTACGGCCGTCCTGTCATGCGCATCAGCGTCTGGCTGACTGATTCTACACGCCAGCCCACCATCCTTGCACTTTGGTCTCATTCGTTGGGTCTCTGCATTGCTTACTATTATTATCTTGTAACTGCCCTTTGAAAGGTTCATGTTTTGGCGTACCGCCAAGTCTAAGCCATCGCTGCTCATATTCTGAGCAGATTGATCCCACCCATGTTAAACATTTCTTAAAGTTTGTCACTAGCGGTTACATTACATTACAAGAACACCCTTTTACTAATCAGTCATGCTGCCTAGTGGCGTGGTGCTGGTACCCACACGTTAATAGTTCCCCATCATGGATCATCACCCTTGTTGCACTCACTCAATGTTGTTATGTACAGATTTGAGTGCATCACAGTTGTTACATCCATAGCGTGCTAACACGCATAACCCTGTGGTTACTTTTTAGTATGCAGTAATTTTGTCAAGTTACTGTCAACTCTCCAGATGTAGCAGAAAACCACAGGAAGAAAAAGTCACTGATGAGATAGTTCAGAGTTAAGACATGTCAATTATAAAAAGAATTGCTACAAATGACGTACCACTGTTGAAACTTGAAACGATTTCTGAGTCTGTTAAGATTTAGTATGTCTATTGATGTGGCAAGTGCCTCTAGTCTCACTACTATCCTTGCCATCAAAACCGTGGTACTTATGTCGTTGTCACTCCCTGACTCCCTGTCCATCATGTGTCCCGGGCAGCTTCATTGCTTCACCTAAAGTAAAGCTAGTTGAGATTTTCTAGCATCATTTTGTTCTGTTCTGCCTTGTTCATCATGCGCATCATACCTTTATATTACTGAGCTTTGGAAGGTTCTTGCTTCGACATAGAGCTAACTCTGAATCTGGTGCTGCTCAGATGCTGAGCTCATCGATACCACCCCCAACGTTGTCAATTTCTGTAGTAGTTAGAATAACGCCTTTTTCCTTTCCATTATGCTGCCTAGTGGTGTGATACCCATGGTATTCCCCCATCATGGATCATCACCCATGTTGCACTCACCCAATGTTTTTATGTACAAATTCAAGTGCACCAGAGTCGTTACTTTTATAACATGCCAACACGCATAACCCTGTGGTTACTTCTATGCAGCCAAATTTGTCAAGTTACTGTCGATGCTCCAGATATAGTGGAAAACCATGGGCGAAGTTAGTGATGATAATTCCAACATGTCCTTTCTAAAAAGAATCGCTACAAGTGATGTACCGCTGTTGAAAGAGTATGGTGTGAATGGAGTCGTCGTCGCTCTGCTTCTGGCTGTAGTTACTCCTATCTTGCTTTCCATGATGTTTGGCAAGAAGACAAAGCAAAGGGCGGTGCGAGCTGATGTGGGTGGAGAGGAGGGATTTGCCATGCGGAACAGTAGGTTTCCCTCCTTAGTTGCAGTCCCATGGGAGGGCGCCACCACAATGGCAGCTCTGTTCGAGATGGCCAGCAAAAAGTACTCTCGACGGAGGTGTCTTGGCACAAGGAAGCTAATTAAGAGGGAATTTATCGAATCTTCTGATGGTAGGAAGTTTGAGAAACTGCACCTTGGTGAATATGAATGGGATACCTACACTGAGGCATTTAACCGCGCATGTAATTTTGCTTCTGGACTTATCAAGATGGGCCATGACCTAGATAGTCATGCTGCTATATTCTCTGATACAAGAGCTGAGTGGATCATTGCTGCTCAGGTAATGATATCATCCATGCCATTGTATCAGGACATTTGTTTGAACTTGTGAAGCTCTCTGACTGTAGTATCATCTTTTTTCCTTTCAGGGATGCTTCCGACAAAATTTAACTGTAGTAACAATATATGCATCTCTTGGTGAGGATGCACTGGTGCATTCACTAAATGAGGTACTGTGGATTTGGTGCACATATTGTTTTTATTTTGGGCGTATACAGTTGAGAACTATGCAATTACGTTTGTCTATACTCTTCATTAATTCGATACCTGTAGAAAAAACCTGAATGTCAGCTGTTTATAAGTTCTTGATGCCTGTATATGAAAGTTCTTACCAGTATACTTTATTTGGTGCGCAAGTGTTAGTACTGAAGGAATTTAACGAGCGGCAATTCATTTGGTCACACATCTTAAATACTCTTCTGTCGAATTTCAGACACAGGTTTCAACTCTGATATGTGATTCGAAGCAACTTAAGAAGATACCTGCAATCAGCTCTAAATTGCAGAGTCTTAAGCATATTATCTATATTGAGGATGAACCTGTTGAGGCTGAGACACTGAATCAAGTGAAGCATCTGACAACATTGTCTTTCACTGAAGTAGAGGAGCTAGGCAAGACATCTCATGTTGATGCAAGATTACCTTCAAGCTCTGATACTGCAGTTATCATGTATACAAGTGGAAGTACTGGTCTTCCCAAGGTATACTGTTGATCAAGATTTTGCAATTTCTTGTGCATTCATAATCTTGTAATTTGCTTAAACATAAATAAAAAAGATAAAAGGCGACTGGTGCTCAATGAAAAAAATCATAACCCACAGTTGGTGCCAATATTTGCTTGGATATATGAGCGTCCTTACTTGATACAGAATCTACAGTGGCAGGACCAATTGGGCCATTAAGAGTAATGTGGAACAAATGAGCCACATCTTAATGTTCATTTCAGTATTTTTTTGTCTAGTGCATAGATAATAACGGACACTGCAAAATTTATAGTGGATAAAGCTTTCACCTGACATTGCTTCTAAAGTATGCATAGATATCAAACTCTGGTGCAAATGCACTAAAATGCGTAAGATCTAAAAGAGTAGTTTTTGGGAGTTTATCATGCCACATCAACTAGTTAGTTATATTGTAGCATGTTAGGGGTTTAGTCTCTTTTATGATTTTTATTGCTGAAATCAATGATTTACCAGGTGTTTTTCTCTCCTGTAATTTAGTTATTCATTTTGATGTAGGGTGTAATGATCACACATGGCAACATGGTGGCTACAACTGCAGCAGTCATGACAATAGTCCCAAACCTTGGCAAGAATGATGTTTATCTGGCTTACCTTCCATTGGCTCATGTCTTTGAACTAGCAGCAGAGGTGATATATATTATAATTCATATACATGTAGTTTTACAAGAGTTGTCGCTATATTTAATGATATGATGTTATTGTCAATCCAGACTGTCATGTTAGCTTCTGGTACTGCTATTGGATATGGTTCAGCATTGACTATGACTGATACATCAAACAAGATTAAGAAGGGGACAAAAGGAGATGTTTCTGTACTGAATCCTACTCTTATGATTTCAGTTCCTGCAATTTTGGATCGTATCAGAGATGCAGTGTTTAAGAAAGTGAGTTTATTTCCTGAATTTTATATTTCCACCAAATATCATTGATTAGCATTGTTACCATTAGAAGATTCTATGTATATGGTAATTATAACCTAGTGTAGAGTGCTTTCTGTAAACGTTCCTTTGTATACCCCTTGTGCTCAGCTCTTTGTGATACAACTATGCTCAGTTGATAAAAGTGGCACATAACTTGAGCTAGCTTTGGATTTTGAGTACCTCCCTCAGTCCCTCCTATGGCATATCTTGTGACACCTTTAATTTTGTGGCTAGAACATGAGGTCACTGTTAAGAGAGTTCCTTTGTTTCATGTGGTAGGGTTTCCAGCCCAGTTATACAAGGTCACATACCATACAGACCACCATGCTTCTTTGAATTAGATTTGCACAATGATTTTCAATAACACATAATTAACTGCCTTCAATGGCATTAATCACATGGGATCATGAGTAAGCAATCAACTATTTTTCATTATGAAAAGTTGAAAACTAACGTTTCTATTTCTCTTTCCAGGTTGGTGAGAAGGGTGGCCTGACAAAAAAGCTGTTTGATTTTGCATATAAGCGAAACCTTGCAGCAATTGAGGGGAGTTGGTTTGGATCTTGGGCACCGGAGAGGATGATATGGGATAACATTATTTATAAACCAATAAGGGCAATGCTTGGAGGACGTGTAAGATTTGTTCTTTGTGGTGGTGCACCTCTATCAAGTGACACGCAGAGATTTATGAATATATGTCTAGGGTAATGTCTTCTGCCCGGCTTATCTCAAATTACAGTTTATTGTCTCAGCTGATTGAATGGATGGTATAACGTGATTTTTAGTTATGGAACAATATTATCCTATATGCCGCTAGGCTCAGAATCTTCAACTAGTTGCTGTACAGGAGAACTCTTGAGCATAGTTTACTGAGTGATCTTGGTTTGAATTTATCCCCATGCATTTGACTAGGGATTGTTAGACTGTGAATCTGCAATCATAGTTTGCTTATAAAAGCTCTTGACCAGTGTTCTCATTGAATGTGCACAAATGATCAATTTTATGTGACATGCTCATATTGGGTCCAGGTCCATGTTATCCTGATTCTTCGGTCATTATCAGTTGGATTAGTTCATTCTTAAATATCAGGGGCCGTTTGGATCCTTTCATTTGGAGGAATTGAAATCTACTTAATAAATTAGGCTATTTGGCTTGGAATTTGACACTCCACCACTTTCCAAAGTTCAAATATAATCTCAAATTCATATGGTGGGAGATGGAAATTGATTCTATAGATCAACATTCTATATTTCTACTTTGCAACTTATAACACACTCTTCAACTCGCTCCCCTACGGTATCTCTCTCGTATAGCCAACAATAATATACAAATATAATCCACATACAACCATATTAGCTTAATTAATGTGTCTAAATTATGATTATTAAAATGAATCCAATTCCAAGGATCCAAACTGGGCCTCATAGTTATTATTCTGAATATCCTTGCCAATTGAAAGCTGATAAACTGAAGAATTAATCAGTGAAACTTTCTATATTCAATTGCATATGTAGCCCATGAACTTTTCTGATAAGGTAAGGTGTTTCCTATGTTTTGTGTCCTTATATGCTACTTAATTGTTGCTGCAGTGTCCCAGTGGGTCAAGGCTATGGATTGACTGAAACTTGTGCTGGAGCAGCTTTCACTGAATGGGATGACACAAGTGTGGGTCGTGTTGGTCCACCGCTTCCTTGCTCCTATGTCAAGGTTTGTGTTTACGAATTTGATGTTTGCTGAGTAGTTAACAAATATACTTGATATTCATGTAGCAGATGAAACCTGCATTAAAAAGAATGAGTGATAGATTTAAGCGTGTCTTGGAGTGTCATGCTTGGCACTTCTTTTCTGGATCCATTTTATCAACCGCATGCCTTAGAATTATCTTTTTCAATGACATGCTCAAACTCCCCCGTTAAATACTTGCGCCGACCATTCATCTGATGTTGATTCCCTAATGAGTCCACTCAACACTTCCATTTTCCTGATAGACTCTGTTCTCTTATCAGCATTTCCAGGCCTTAATTATCTTCAACATGTCTTTTTTTTTCCTGTCGAACCAATGTAGCTTGTTTCGTGGGAAGAAGGTGGTTATAGGATTTCTGATTCTCCGATGCCTAGAGGAGAGGTCGTGGTTGGTGGACACAGCATAACAAAAGGTTATTTCAACAACGAAGCAAAGACGAATGAAGTATACAAGGTAAGACTTCTACTAGAAGTTCAGAACATTATAGCATTAGAGTTTTCACTTCATTTTCATTTCATATGACCTACAGGTTGATGAGAGGGGCATACGCTGGTTCTACACTGGTGATATTGGTCAGTTCCATCCTGATGGGTGCCTTGAGATTATTGACAGGAAAAAAGATATAGTAAAGCTTCAGCATGGAGAATACGTGTCTCTTGGCAAGGTTTGTTTGTTTTTTTTTTAAAAAAAAAGGTCTCTTACTGTGAATATTTTATTGAAAGAGTGATTTACCATCTCTCTTTGCAGGTTGAATCGGCTCTAGCAACAAGCAATTATGTGGAGAACATCATGGTTTATGCCGATCCATTTCATAGTTATTGTGTTGCCCTGGTTGTTCCGGCACACCAGGCCTTGGAGAAGTGGGCTCAAAATTCTGGGATAAACTATAAAGGCTTTGAAGAGCTTTGCCAAAATGATCAAGCAAATAAGGAGGTTCAGCAATCACTATCAAAGGTTAGACATAACTCAACTGATGGCATCTTACATACATGACTAAAAATTATACTAACATAGTTGCTGCGTCAAAGGAAGTACTGGGTTTACAGAGACACCTTTTCTAGTACCAGTAGTGAGCTAGCAACAATCATGTGCTAGGTCTATGTTCACTGTCGCAGTGGTGCATTATTAGGGTACATGACGTCCTTTGCTAACCATGTTGTAAAATATTAAAAGAATGATCAGGCATGGCTGTCATGCTAGGTTTATGTTCAATGTTGCGACGGTGCATTAGAGAGCCTATGTGGTTGATTTTTATATATGGTTTTAGAAAGGTGTCATGTAAGTTGATAGGATCCAACTGTGCAGGCCGCGAAAGCAGCGAGGCTCGAGAAATTCGAGGTGCCAGCGAAGATCATGCTGTTGCCTGAACCGTGGACACCGGAGTCTGGGCTGGTGACAGCGGCGCTTAAACTGAAGAGGGAGCAGATAAAGACCAAATTCAAAGACGATTTGGACAAGCTCTACCACTGAAGAAGCGACAGAGGGTGGTTTTGCACCTATGCGTCCAGAAAGCTTGTGTTGCCAAAAGCTCCCTGGATGAAACTTTACTGACCTGCACGAGTGGTGTTTGTGCGTGTATCCTTGCCGATACACAGGAGCTTGTTCTTCTGTTTCTGTGAGGAAAAATAAGCCCAGTGTTGGAACGATCTTGATTTGTATAGCTTCACGTCGTGGGATTTTAATTTTGTTCTAGCGATAGAGGATGTTCAATTTCACCCCCGTTTACGGCCAGTGTTCCTTTTCACTTATGAGTTATGATATGACGCTAAGGATAGTGTAAATGATGTTTTTTCCGGACCTTTTTTGCTTGGTATCTATCTTCTATAGACAAAATTAACAGGCCCTGGACACATCACCAAAGTATTAACAGATGCATATATGCAGACAATTTGTACATCTGCTCTGTTTCTCCCCCAATCTCGATCAGATATGTGGTGCAAGATAGGATAAGATTATCCAGATAAGAGTATCCAGCTCGACCAAGCGAAAGTACGAGCTCATTTGGGCCAATAATACGCACATGGGCCTGAAAGCATCCACTCTGTCCTCAAATATTAACAAATAATAAATATTTAAATTACATGGAAATTTAGAACAAGAGACTTGTATTAATAGATTTGTATTCAAAGTACCTCTGCTATGGTATCGATTCTTCTTTTTCTTTAATATACAAAGATTTTATGCATCATTGTATTAAGGTAGAAGAGTTTACAAGATGCCAAGGGGTTCACGGCGCAATGGCAAAGGCCATTGGTTGGGGGGGGGCTCCCACCCAGGGTTCAAATCCTGGGTGCGGCACTTTATTCTGGATTTATTCTAGGATTTTCCGGCGCTAGTTTACAAGATCAACACAACGTGTTTGCCAAGGTAAGCGCTCCTGCTTAAGCGGCCTAGGAAGAGATAATTAGTCTGCCACAGCGCTGCGAGAAGTGCAGTCGAGTAGGCAAATGAATGACACCAACACTGCAACTGAGGTGGACAATGCAACCTAGATTGAAAAAGCCAGCATGCACCCATTATATTGCTCGTTTTTTCGTTCATCTTGGCTTTCAGCGTTCCATAATCATCATCTTGCATTTCACTCCTTCCAAATCTCTCGTGAGACCAAAATAACAACACATTGTAAGAGGAATAATTAGTGGCCAAAATTATATTATTTTGTATGACTTTTTGCAGATGAAGATATAGAAATAACAACGTTATCATTTTGTTTGGCGCGCGTGAATCGAACCAGGTCTTTTGATTCGGTATTTCTTTATGACATGCATGCATGTTTCATGCGCACCTGCTTGCTTATTATTAGTAGCACTGCCGAATAATATAAGCTGATGAGATGATACTCTATATCATCATCTACTATTGATTTATAATCAGACGGCCAAAAATAGTTAAGACATCCGCCCCATATAATTTGGACGCCGCAGGACCGATCCAGCATCCATTGACCACAAATGATGATGCTTGCATTGCATTGCATTGGCCGCCGTATGTACCATGCCACGGACCATGACCCATCAAATTCAGATGAGTGAATTTGATTCATGGTGGTCTTGTGGTCCAAGATGAGCAATGTGTGTTGAGCGAGGCGTCAACACACATCGTCGGAGAAGAAAGTAGGGAGATTATCATGCTGGATGGACGTATTAAAGTTAAATATTTGTCTCAAATTATATAAGATATTCTGAGTGGTCTAACTCCTATTCCTTATGTGTATGCCATTTAAACTACATCCATGCTTGCCTTTTAAATATCATCTCATGCACAATGACTTCTATAATATGTAGCTGAAATCTCGACAAAATAAATAAAAGAAAGCGGCCCATGGAGCCAAAACAAAAAAAAAAGCTAGTCCACGTGTGAAGCAAAGCTATACCAAATAGGGCCTAAGTTAGACAACTAAACTTCCAATTAATGAGTGACAAGCTAATCTTTTGCTCTACTTCTTATTTGGTCCTAAAATTGTTTTTTGTTTTTTCATTTTAAGAGAATACTCCCTTCATCCTCTTTTATGTGTCTCTTTCTCACGTACGTATGGATGAGTCAAACGTACTCAACCCAAATATATGCAAGATATTACGCATCTCAACGCTAGAATACACTCTATTTCAGAACGGAGGGTGTATTGTTTAAGTTGTTCGGTAGCCTTCTTTCAAGCCGCTACAGCACACAGCCGTAGCTGCAGTGGCTGCCATTCAATGGAAACGAATAGGCTAATTATTTTACGGTACGTAATAAATATCATTAGATTAATTATAATTATTTTTGCAGTACACTTACTTGGAGATGTAAATATCATTGATTTTTTTTTTTTACAAATTTGAATTTAGCACGAACACTTTTTGGATAGGTTCCTTGGTGATCCTAGGTCTCAGCCAGTGGCGGACCCAGAAATTGGGAGCAGGGTATGCCCATGATAAAAAATTTTTGGATAAACGACACAAAATGTTTAGATCTGCTTAGATAAAAGATACATGTAGTTCAAATGCATTGTATATCTATAAATTTTATTTTGCAATTGAAAATGACATTTAATAGAACCAACAAAGGGAAAAGGAAAGAGATTTGAGTTTTATTACCTCTGAGCCCAAGCAAAGGGGGCGTCGTGGCCGACTGGCCGCGCGGCGGCACGGGGACGCCCGATGCCGGGGAGCGGAGCCGCCCAAGCAGCAGCGCGGGGACGCCGGCAACGTGAGTGTCCACACAGGCCGCAGTGCCTGCCTACGCGTCAGTGGCGAATCGCGAGCGGCGGCGCGCGGTGAAAGCGGCGGCGAGCGGTCGAGAGTCGCGGAAGCGCCTGCCTGCGCGTCAGTGCGCGGCTACCCTACCCCTACGGACTAGGCCTGATGGTTTTGGGATTTTGGAGGAGTGGGGAAGTGAGTGGGAAGGTTAGATGAGTCATGGACCGTCTGGATTCACGTGGCTTATGGGCTGCTTTTGAGTTAAAGGTGAATTGCTGAATAAAATGACCCAAAAACACAGAGAAACGTAGTTTTAACACCTTATGTATATTATACATGTATATATCTTAAATACCTATTAATTTTTTTTCCAAAAATGTAGGGTATGCCCGGGTCACAACTGTAGGTCCGTCCATGGTCTCAGCGCTGTTTTCTTTCTTTTTTTATATGAGTTGGGCTGGCTGAACTTATTATGAAATATCTCTGTAATTTCGTTATTGTGGTAGTTAAATTTGGTTTTATTGGCGTGAAAGAAAAATCTAAGCGACACTTAAATGGTGATAGAGGGAGTAGTGAGGAAGTGGTTAGTTTTTTTTTTGTTGAAACAGAGGAAGTGGTTAGTTATTATAATTCATAAAAAGTAGTAGTTAGTTAGTTAGTATATATAAAAAAAGGTGTGTGTAGTAGTATATATTAGTAAACCACCACCAAACAGTAAGTCAAAGGGATGAGTGGCAGCAAGCATGGCTGCTGGATGCATGGCATGGCGGTCTTGTGGTCCAAGTCCAAGATGAGGATGCAGGCAGGCAGCAGCAGCTACGGCTGTGCTACTAGGCCGGGTGAAAAGTTTTTTTTTATCATAATACTTTTGTTGTATTTAGTAATTATTATTTAACTATGAATTAACTAGACACAAAATATTCGTATCGTAAATTATAGACAAACTGTACAATTAGTTACCTTTTTATTTATATTTAATGCTTCATCCATATGCCGTAAGATTCGACGTGATAGAGAATCTTGAAATATTTTCGAATTTTGGTTGGGGTTGTTAAAGTTTAATAGGTATTGTAGCATTTTCGTTTTATATGGCAATTAATGTCCAATCATGGACTAATTAGGCTCAAAAAATTCGTCTCGCAAATTATTCTTTAGCCGTGTTTTTAGTTTCGTAAATAGTTTATATTTAGTACTTCATGCATGTATCAAACATTGAATATGACGGATGGTAAAATTTACCGCAATCAACCAAACAAACCCTTAAACAAGGCCTAACCGCCTATAAGGTGGGATCTGTAATCATGGGAGCAGCATCAGGTAGTACGTAGCTGCACGTCGTCAATCCCTGCAGCAGCAGCAGCCAAGAGCAGCTGGTGCAGGCCTCGAGATGAATGGTGAGCGCTAGAGCACCTGCTAGCTGCAGGGCATTTCCGTATTGCCGTGGTGCACGAAGCATCCAGCCGCTGCGTTGTTGCAGGGGACAGGGTGACGACAGGAGCTCATCAGGATCCGATCGAAGCACCCAGCTGGTTTGTTTTCAGGCTGATGAGCTCTTTCCTCCATTCGAGTTGACCAAGGTAGCAACCACCACCACCACCACGCACGTCGTCACCAACCAACCACGCATCGCCGTCGTCGTCGCCGGCGGTGTTTCCAAACCACCACCACGCTCTCTCTCTCTCTCTCTCCTCTTTCCTTGGTTCTTAATTACCAACCGCCATTTCCCTTTCGTTTAACTCAAACGGCCCGTTTCCTTTCCTAATAATCCTTCCTTCATTTCTCCATCTCTTTAATTCTTTATCTCTGCTCGCGGCGGTTGCGTCTCCATCATCATCTCTCTCCATTTGGCAGTCACGCCGCACGCGCACGCACGGCTGACCGCCGGCGGCCACCAGCTCCTCGATCGATCTCTCCGGCCATCATCGGTCGGTCGCCACGGCGGTTCTCGATCGGCGGCTATCAGTATTGTCATCCAGTCTGCATGAGCATCAGGTAACCATTCGTCTCATCATCATCATTCCCCATCCATCTGCTCCTGCTGCTGCTGCCTGTTAATTCGTTTCCTTCCATTCCATCGTTTCTTCGCTCGACCGTCGGCTCTTCTCCTCTCTTCATCCCTCTCATCTTTTCGTGCTTTCACTTTCATGTTCCAAGAGAGTTCCTTTTTTTTTTAACAGATTCCAAGAGAGTTCCTTCCTTTGCATTTGCATTGCATGCATATATCTTTATGGATTTTGGCCGGCTCCTCGCATTATTTCATTCCATGAGGATTAGTCTTTGCCTACAAAAAGGAGTTTTCCACCTTTTCTCCCTTTTTTTATTACTCACAAAACAATCATTATTGCAATTTCTCTCTCTATGTTATCTTCGCCCATGCCTGTTCCCAACTTAGTACCAGTTATGTAATAAAATACTAATATAATCACCATGCTCATTCCGATGAAGTTCATTCATTCCTTGCCAACTCCAACTAATTCCAGAAGAAGAAAACAACAAATCTTGGGTCAAATCATCTTTTCTTGGAGCCTCAGCCTCAGCCTCAGCGTCTGCGTCCGTTTGATTTGATTTGTTTTGTTTTGGCCTTGTTTAGTTCCT
>Ga0182004_10000618_pt1 | contig 22721 bp, 14 predicted proteins | sample Sormic07211540_1_FD_120479 | JGI IMG/M metagenome (GOLD analysis project Ga0182004, IMG submission 120479) | Endophyte microbial communities from Sorghum bicolor roots, Mead, Nebraska, USA - 072115-40_1 MetaG | ecosystem: Host-associated > Plants > Roots > Unclassified | place: USA: Nebraska...
TGATAGAGAATCTTAAATTTTTTTAGGCTTTGAGTGAAACTAAGGCCTTGTTTAGTTCCAAAATTTTTGGCAAAATGAGCACTGTAGCAATTTCGTTTGTATTTGACAAATATTGTCCAATCAAGGACTAACTAGGCTCAAAAGATTCGTCTCGTCAATTCCGACCAAACTGTGCAATTAGTTTTTATTTTTATCTATATTTAATAATTCATGCATACGTATAAAGATTCGATGTGATGGGAAATCTGAAAAATTTTACAAATTTTTGGGGAAGTAAACAAGGCCTAAACAAAACTTAGGTCTTGTTTAGTTCACCCCAAAAACCAAAAAGTTTTTAAGATTCCTCGTCACATCAAATCTTGCGGCACATGCATGAATCGTTAAATATAGATGAAAATAAAAACTAATTATATAGTTTAACTGTAAATCATGAGACAAATTTTTTATCATAGTTAGTTCATGATTGGATAATATTTACCACAAACAAATGAAAGTGCTACGATAGTAAAATTTAAAAAAATCACATCTAAACAAGGCCCTAATTGTCAAAGAGAACGAGAATACTACGGTAACTAAAACTTTTGGCTAACTAAACAAGTACTGACGGGCGATGGCCAGGCAAGCCACCCACAGCGTCCGCCGGACAGCCCAAGCCCAAAGACCCCAGTTGACAGAGCACATTCGTGCCTGAAGGTTCTGACGGAGTAGCCTCTCACAGTCTCGCCTCCATCCAGATTCGCGGAGTGGGCGCGGCCCGTGGGTGCCCTGCTGCCCCCTTTTTCTCGCTGCGGCAGCGAATTGCCGATTTCACGTCATTTTCGCTTGAAAGTAGCGCGTGAGAGCGCGCGGAGACCACCGTGCTTACAAGATCCCTGCTCGTCACGTCACTTTTTTTTTTCAGCTGGGTGGTAGTAGGACTGTAGGAGTACTGTCTTTCAGTTATTACGGTCCGTAAAGCTACTTCCACGTCACCCTGGAAGTTTCTAACAACAGTGCGAGTACTCGGAACGGAGGGAGTACAGAGTGCTCCTGCGTGCTTACGTTAGCATTTGCTATTTTCCTCGTATAATTATTTTGTTTAAATCACATTACATACCTAGTTATGCACACACTTTATCCCTGCCTATAATTCTATTCTATGTATACCATCTTTAATATATAGGGCCGTTTAGTTTTAAAAAATTTTACAAAAAATTTCAAGATTCTCTGTCACGTCGAATTTTGCGACACATGCATAGAGTATTAAATATAGATAAAAAATAACTAATTATACATATTGTCTATAATTTGCGGGACGAATTTTTTGAGCCTATACAAATAAAAATACTACAGTAGCTATTTTGCAAATCTTTTTGCAACTAAATCGGACCTATATATAGTTCACATAGTCTTTATAGATGGGCCCCATTTAAGTACTCCTCTCTATCACGCTTTGACTAAAGTTTTAGCTTTTAATTTGGTGCAGTAAAGATTATGTGAATGTGGATGCTGCGTGTGTCTAGGTGCATTGAAGAAACTTTGAATGCATACAATTTACTACACTACCAAAAGGACAGTCAAAGACTAATTAAATTTAACTAGCAAACAAAAAAACAACTCACTCAACATTTCATCGCCTCCCCCGTTCCTCTCCTTGCGTGCCATCGGTTCGGCTCCCCTTGTATTTGTATGTTGTCTCTTACTCTCGTTTGCATTCTATATCAAAGCCTTGTCTACCTAGATTGACTTCACCGGAACCAAATCAACCTCAAAGTGCTCGAACGTGTCTTGGGTAGCTCTTGGCCATGGTGGGCAGATGTGGGGCATGTCAATAGTGTTGCAGTTGAGATGTAGAGGTGGCATTAATGTTAGAGCACATCGGCTTATTACACACACCATATTTAATCTATATACGATCCACATAGTCTTTAGATGGGTCCCATACAAAGTACTCTTACCTACCACGCTTTGACTGACGTTTTATTAGCTTTCAGCCTCGTCCAACAAAGATTGTTTAAATGTGGACGTTGCATGTCCGAGTGCATTGAAGAAACTTTGAATATATACAATTTACCGCACTCTTAGAACGATAGTCAAAACGAGACAAAGGGAGTAGGCTTTAGTTGTTTCTATTTATTGCGCCACAAATGTCAAAGACTAGTTAGGTTTAACTAGCAAACAAAAAAACCAACTCACTCAATGTTCCATCACCTCCCTCATGTTCGTCTCTCCTTGCAAACCCTCCATTCATCTCTCCTCATGTTCGTACATTGTATCATCCCTCTCATTTGCACTCTAGATTAAGTCTTGTCTGCCTAGATCGACTTCACAGAAACCAAATCAACCTCAAAGTGATAGAACGTGTCTTAGGTAGCTCCTGACCATGGTGGGGAAGATGTGGGTCACGTCAATAGCATTGCAGTACAGCCCCTGACATCGACTTATTCTACATGTATACCATATTTAGTGTATATACAGTCTACATAGTCTTTCGATGGGTTCCATAGAAAGTACTGCTCTCTATCACACTTTGCCTGATGTTTTATTAGCTTTTCAATCTGGTGTAACAAAGATTGTTTGAATGTGGACATTGCGTGTCCGGGTGCATTGAATAAACTTTGAATGTATACAATGTACTGCAGTGTGAGAATGACAGTCAAAGCGAGACATAGGGAGTAGGCTTTAGCTGTGTTTTATTTATTGTGCTACAAACGTTAAGACTAGTTAGGTCACTCTCTGTGATGTCACAAGGACTACTTTGAAAAAATTCGTAATTGACTTTGTAATATTAAGAAGGGAAGTACTTTTTTCACCTTAATTTTAACTTTCTAAAGTATATTTCTTTTTTTCCTATCTTTTTCACTCCACACGCTGCCCTCAACCATCTTTTTTTTTGTGTTTCACCCATCGCCTCTACCCAGAGATCTCTTTCCCCGTGTAGCATGTTTTCCTTTTTGAGATGTCTTTTTATTTGGAGTTGCTTTAGCCCGCATGTCACACGCAGTCAAGTCTGTGTGCACACCTTCTCCTCCCCCGCATATCCTCTTATTTCTCCTATGACACATCCCCACACCCTCACCCCCATCGCCTCAACGTGTGCGCGGTAGGGTCTCACTGAAGCTCCTTGACCGTAGAGCTCTGGTGTGCCCGTGTCGGCTTTCTCCTCCCCTCCCGCCGTCGCCATTTCCACAGGCTCTCCTATCCCTAAACTCTAAACCCTACCGCATCCGTGGCAGCCTTCTCCTCCAGCGGAGCTCCGACGTGAACCTACCACGCCTGCGTCGGCCTCCTTCTTCCCCTCTTGCCGCTGCCATGGCTATAGATGCCCCCTAAACCCTAATCCCTAAACCCTAAATCCTAAACCCTACTACGCCCGTGGCGGCCTATTCCTTCCCCTCTTCCCTTCTTCTCGCCGCCACCATGCCCATGCCCACCCCACCCTGCTCTGGCCCGACCGCCTTCCCCGCCGCCGGAACCGTAACAATCGAACAACGGAGAAGGTGTGCGAGCAGAGTGACCAAATTCTGTGTGGAAGTAAGCATTCTTGCCTTTTATTTTATCTTTTTTTCTTTTCTGTCTAGTTCCTCCATTCCAAAATCATTTTTTTCATGAGTTTTTTTATTTTATTGAATTGATTTTTCTTCGATCTGCCCATCACCTCCATTCCAAAATTGTTTTTTCCATTCCGCCCTCCCGACACCTCCTTTCTTTCTTCTACCTTTATCCACAGATATCAAATACTCATTTTGTTCTCAATTATAAGCCGTTTTGATTTTTTGATACATCCATTGAACAAAAAAAAAGTTAAAGCGACTTATAATTTGGAACGGAGGGAATACCTTTTCTAAATATCATGTTTTGACCTTTTTTTCTGTTTTCCCCACAAATGTCAAAACAATATGGCTGCTTATACCAGTTCTGTTATATGTCAACTGATTGGTTCATAGCTAAACTGGGCTATGAAGTCTCAACCAATAAAGTGGCGAAATACCGTCGAAACTCATATACATACACATGTACGCTACCTGTAAGATACACGGTAGGAGTACATTATCTATGATGGACTTAACATATAGAGATTTTTTTCTGAAATAGAAACATTTTTGGGAAGTAATAAACCAGTACAACTATGAGCCCCGGGCACCATCAGTGAAATTCAATCAATTCAATTCAGTAGGGTAGGCCAGCCCAACCCTTCTCTGTCCTGTGGTCTCGCACTGGCGTGCGGCGTGCGGCGAGCCGGCGAAGCCAGGGGTTACGGTACGTCGGTACCGAGCGGCGGCGGCCTGCGGGAGCGGGAGTCGTCGAGTCGGGTATCCGGGTCCTGCTGGTCGAGTCGGGTCAGACGTGATAGAGGAGGGACATTCCAGGCTGCGCACAGTGCGCACGCCCTGCAAATACACGAACCCCGAGCCGGGGGCCGAGGAAACCCCAAAAGGAGATTCTCCTCGCCCCTTCCACTAGAGCAGCCGACGGCCCGAGGCGGCGAGCTCGTCGGCGACTGACCACCGCCGGAGCAGCCGCCGCCTCCTGCTGGGCCTGTACCACAGCTCGCACGAGCGGCTCCGGTGGCTGCGCCAGCCGCCACTGTGCTGTCGGAGGGCGGCTCGGAGGACTTGCGCCCCCTCGGCTTCTCTGCGCCCGCCGCCCCTCCGCCGGCGTGATCGAGGTGAGTAGTTCCTCGCATTCAATCGGTTCCTGATCCCCGCGTGGTGCAATGCTTGGGCGCATCGCTTATTCGCTTGATTCCTGTTTTTTTTCCTCTGGTCGCGGGGTTTAATCGCTTGATTCCTGTCCTTTTTTGCTCTGATCGCGGGGTGGGATTTTTTCATTTTGGCTTTTGCTCCGTCTCGCCGTGCTGATTGCCCTGTTTTGCCGGGTCGGGCGTTTGCGGCCGTCCGAGGTTTGGGCTGGTGAACTGAAGTTCCCCAAAGCAGGGTTTTAGCACGTGCTCTCTTCCAGGTATAGCATACGTGATAGGGACAGAGTAATGGCTTGCGACCCGAATGGGGTCGGCTAGTGTCTTTGGATCCCGAGGGTAAGATTTTTGGTGCTGTTTTCCACTAATCGCAAGCCCATGTCCATTGCAGAGGATGATCGAGTCTTCCATGCTTCAGCAGTCGAATATATATATATTTTGATTTCTGAAGGGCTTTCTCGAATCCCCAGGCATCATCAATTTTATTGGGATGCAATAGCCGTAGTCATCTCCGTGTACTCCGATGTTTAGAGAGGCACTTGCCTCAGCCTGCTGCGAGGGCATGCAAAACTTCTGAGGCGTGAGCTGGTGGCTGACAAGCTCTTTGCCGTGGCAGAGTCAGCGATTCGCTAATCTGGTGATCTATCTCTTAAAACTTAGTCGTTACTTGAAATTGAAATGCTCATTCGAAGTTAGTACATTCGTGGAGAAGTGCTTCAAGGTCAGAATGTAGCTCTAAACCTTCATTGTCTGCAGAGTTCAGAAGCCTTGTTTAATGTTGTGGGAAAGGAATAACCCTTCTGTGGTTGTAAGAAAGTGAACGTACCATAGGTGATAGGAGCACAGTGCTGTCAGAACTTGGCACATGTAGCAGCTTCTCAGGGCGAGTGATTTGGAATGCTTGCTATTGTATTTTTCTTTGCTAATTTGTTAACTTTGGTATTCCAATTGGAGGTTTTCATGTGTGGAATAGTTAATGGAGCAGTTCATAGAATGGTGAACCCAAGAATTTTTAGAAGCCCGGACGATTTAATGGGCTAATTAACGATTTAGACGTTGTCCCCTTTCTATGTGGGCTACTTAATCATTAGGCCTAATGGCCATGAACGGTGAGGAACCAAGGCAGAGAGGCTCAGGGTCGCCGGGCGCTCGCTCCACCAGACTTTCTTTACAATTGGTTAAAACTGGTTGTTTTATTACTGCCGCAGTTTGTCATGGTGATTTTCTTTTCGAGTGAGTCATGGCGATATCTTTTAAACGAGTGAGTACTGAGTACGGTGATGTTTTAAATGGAATATATGGATGCTTGTGATATTGGTGTGTATACCTGGTATTATTTCTTGCATATAACATGTATTACGTTAGTTTTAGGTCCTGTGATCTAAGAAGGGCAGTTAGTGTTTTTTTTTCAAGCACTTCTGTTTCATCAAGAGGAGAGGAAGTGATCCAAAAAGAATACAGTACATTACAGTTAAGATGCACTCCAGTGCGTAAAGCGCCCCGACAAGAAGAAAAAACAGGGGCGGGTGTCAGTTACACGACATAAGCTGGCCCACCAAAAACAGACCACGAAGAAATGAAACTGCCAAACCAAAGGGCATTTGATGTTATCAAATTTCCATTTTAAAGTGGTGCTCTTCAGTAATTTTTCTCGAAATTATTTCATGGAGGGATCTTGTGATGCTATAAATATTTGAAATGCTCCAGTTCACGATGAAGCAAAGTTATGTGGTCTAGCGGGTGCCAGGGGCATAGCCTTGCTGACTGAATGGATACTTGGTGTTGCCCAATTGCTTGGCTCCTTGGTCGTTCATCCCTTGTTTGTGAGTGAGTGTGTGTGGATTTGTTGTGTCTGTGTCTGAGAGTGTTTGTTTGTAAGTTTGTGTGGGCTTTTGTGGCCGTGTGTGTCGGGGTGTGTTGAGGTGTTATCTTTGTTGTTTTAGGGGTTTCTCGTACCCCCTTTTTTCCTTCTTAATATAAAAGATGCGCAGCTCTCTTGTGTGTTCAAGAAAAAGAAGTATTTGAAATGCTGTGTAGTATAGCCAGCAAACAGTAAACAAACTAGGATACTCTTCATGCTTGCATTGTTAGAGTGAGATTTATCATTTAAGGCGTCCTATCATCATTATGGAGTCTTCTTTTGTGTTTACTTTTTCATTAAGACTAATTACTATGGATTGAAATAACTGTATTTCAATGTCATATTCAGAGTTATGCTGTACTTCTTGCTGTTACACTAATATTTATGGTCTGTTATTCCTTCTGTTTGGTTTCTACTTCTCTCAGAATGAACTATTTGCCATGCGACTCCTGTGCAGGATGGAGCTACATCGTGAACTTCCTGAAGCTACTCTGAATGCCATAAAATTTGATCTCATGACCAGTACAGATATGGTATGTTTTGTTAATTTTGCATAACTTCTACTCCCCCCCCCCTCTCTAAATTAAAGTGTTGGGCATCATTACACTTTTATACTTTACTTTCTCCTTTTTGTGAAGAGCAAGTTTCTACAACTTATATATACTCTATATGCTTCTGGTCATCTATGCAAATGCTTATTTTCTTATCAAGTCAGCACATAGAGTAATTTGATTATTATTCTATTCATTGCATTGTGTTGTCAGAGATAGTTTTATGCAATTTTACGTTCAAAAATAATTTTATGCAATTATTTTACCATTTCAGGAAAAATTGAGTAGCATGAGCGTGATCGAAGTGAGTGATGTCACAAGTCCCAAGTTAGGACTACCAAATGCTTCGCCGCAGTGTGAGACCTGTGGATCGAAAAGTGGACGCGACTGTGATGGTGAGCACACTTGCCTAAAAAAGTGATATTAAGCATGCTACGTTGAAGCATGTACTTTGTGTACATTTTTTTGTGCAAAGAGAATCAACTTGTCAAATTTTTTAGGGCATTTCGGTGTGACTAAACTGGCGGCAACAGTGCACAATCCATATTTTATCGATGACGTTGTTCACTTTCTAAACCAAATATGTCCTGGCTGTCTCAGTCCAAGGGAAGGCATAAATATGAAGGTTTGTACCTTCCTGACTGACCTATTTTTATCCTCATTAAGCACTACATGTTTTTTCTCTTTGCCAAAGTTCATTGATACCATAATTTAGTCATAAAATCACTTTCAGATTATCTGGCTATTTGTCAAGAGCTCTCCTTGTTCATCTGATGAACTAAAGTAGGGCTAGAGAGTCCTAGACACAGAATAAGAGACTGCAAAACAAATATCAGTATTACTACATGCAATTGTGCTATTCATTGATGAGTTTGTTTGCTGCATGTTACCTCTCATGTAATCCTTTACCTATTTATTTCAGTAGGTATTGATTCACACGAAAACAGTATAAAGCTTTTCAAAAAAAATCTGTATATCAGTTTGATGCTTACTAGCTCAGTAAGTTATTATTCTCTGTATTGTTTCTTACGTTAGTTACCTTTTCCTGAAAATAAATATAATATAATAATTTATTGTTTGCATCAAAGTTTAATTCGCAATACATTTGATTACTTTGTGAATTGTACTAATAGTTAATCATACAGTTGAACTAACTTAGCTGAAATTTTTTAAATAGAACTCTTATATTTGTATAATTGCCTAGTTCCACTTATGGACTAATTGATGTTATTCAACTGCTTATAACTGATTTTACCAAAATGTTCTATTTAGTTTTTAACATGGAAACACATGGCTAAAAGTAGCGTCCTGGCTCAGTTTACTTATGTTTTGGTTGGTAATGTTATGTTTAGTTCCACAGGTTGCTCTTCATGTTTGGGTAGGATATGCTTGTGTTAAATGAGCTTCAGAAATAGGCCATCTTTGTATGTGGCATAATAGGGTACCTATGTTCCTTCATTGTTTATGTTTCCTCTTGTGTAATCCTGCTTCTGGTATTCCAAGGGTTGCTCCTTTCAGGAAAAGTAGGGATAGACTTGAGTTTATATATAGTATTATGCCTATTTCATTTTCTTATCATGGTTTTATCAATTCCTAAAACTATTAGAGGTGCTCTTGTTATGACACTAATGTTTACACATCTATAATGACCCAATGAGGCAATGACCCACTGTTAAGTAAAAAACTATGCCTTTCTCTTATAAATCACTCTTTGCTTTATTGAAGAGATTGGGGAGAGAAACGGTTCAAGCAACATCAACATGCAAGTATTGCTCAGTAAGTGCATTTTTAGTTCTATCGATGCATATTTTTCCCACCTTGTATTAAATCTTGTGTTTTTGCTGGACAGAAGGATGGCTCTAAACTTTACCCTAGCGTAATCTTTAAGACGCTGTCAAGTCCAAGAGTATTATTGTCCAAGAGTAAACTTCACAGAAGCCCTAGCGTGATGGAAAGAATTTCAATTGTTGCAGAAGCTGCTGAAAGAGTGTCTAATAGATCAAAGGGTAAAGGTTTGCTTGAAGGCCTGCCCCAGGATTATTGGGATTTTGTACCTTCTGAGAATAAGCAAGTCCAGTCAAATATGACCAAGATAATATTGTCGCCCTACCAAGTAATTTTTTTTTTCAGACCTTCATCTTTGGTAAAGGCTGTTCCATGTTGGCTTCCAGTATATAGATATACTAATTCACTGTCCCCCCCCGCCCCCCCTGAGAAAATACTTTTTCCTATTATTTTTAATTGGGTCACTGCTACTTTGGCTCGAGTAATAGTGTCAAAAACAGGTGATTTAAAAACAATGTAGGGTACAAAAAAGGGGATTTGGAGTTACTCATACTGTTTGGAGTATTTGTTATAGATTTTTTTTATTATTCACAACATACAGAAAACATAATTGTGATTACGAAACAAGGGCAATGTGGTCCTCAGCTACTTGTATTCACATATTTATCATGTTTTGAACAGTAACACCTGTCCTTGTTTCATTTTCCATATTTGCAGGTCTTCCACATGTTGAAGAAAAGTGACCCTGAACTTATCAAACAATTTGTTTCAAGGCGGGAGCTATTGTTTCTATCATGTTTACCAGTAACTCCTAATTGCCATCGTGTTGTAGAAATCGGATATGGGCTTTCAGATGGACGTGTAACATTTGTAAGCACTATTTTTTTTGTTTAATCTTTTATCCATTCATCGTTTTTTCTGTCCATTCATGATTAGTAACCTTCTTTTCGTTTAGTGAACCCTACTGAATGCTAGCCTTCTGTATAGTTTAGAGTAAATCTTTCAATAATTTTTTTGTAAGTCATTTAATTAGGGCAGCTCCAGTGTGAAATCGGTTTTGCATTGCAAATTTACTGTTGTGGCAGAAGATGCGGTGCATGCACTGTGGTGTTTGATATATAGGACCCACCACTCCACTAGAGTGGGGAGAAAAGCATGGAAAAAATAGTTTTTCTCTCTATGTGTCTGGTTTAGCCTGGCTGAGATGCTGTTGGACACATTCTCACGCTGCAGTAGCTAGTTTTTTATCCGCCATGGTTCGACTTATCTGCAACATGCGATTTTGAATCTGGCAGATACGGTTCGATCGCTACAATGTGCATGGTTCGCTTTTTCACTCCCATGGTTCAATTTCATGATACACTGGAGGTACTCTTAAGAGCAAATCTACTGTATATCTTTGGAGAACTTCCTCACCTGATTTGCCATGGATTAAGTCACTTCACTCCATGCCATCAAGATTTCAAATTTCTTCATTCCTTGCCATTGCCAGATTGCATGGAGTGTAAACTTCTGAAATTAGCATTTTAAGTTCTTTTTTTACTCCATTAGTGAAGAAATAGTGGTTAGGACTGTGTCCGAAGGAGCTGTCTGGTAATTCACATAAAAAAAAGGAGCCGTCTGTCTCATGGGGCTAGTGTAAGTCTTGCTCCCCAGTTATTGTTGTGTCAACATGCTGTACTGTCCATGGTATCACTGCTCTAATTTTCTTTTTTTTCTCAGATGTGCAGGAGAACTGTGTGTCATTGTATTAATAGTAGAGAAATGAGTCATACAGAGACCCAAACACACACACACACACACAGCCACCTACTGACTGAAACTAATCACCTATGTGTGGGTGCATGATGTGTGTTCATTGTCTTTGAATGTTTATCTTTGTTACCTTTTTATTCCTTCTTTAATGAAATGACATTTAGTTTTCCTCTGCATTCGAAAAAAACAGTGAGAAATCTGAAATCTGAATGGCTTGGAGTGAAATCTGATTTAATCAATGACAAATCATAAAACCAGACCAGAAGTTCTCTGATGTCAAGTAATCCATTACCTCTTGAATTAATGGGAGAGCTTCCTTGATCATCTTGGATTCTTGAGTGCTTGGACTATCTGAATGCATAATGATTCATGCATCTTTGAGGGCGTGTTTCTGGAGGTCCAGACGGTCGTATGTGCATTTTTTGTGGATGTTGATCTGTGGAGCGCATGCTTGAGCTAGGGGTTAACAAAACATTTGGCCCCAACTAGCCTGCAGTATGACCTTAGTTGCGTGGCGTGTTTGATTTTCTTTCTTCATCTCTTTTGTTTTTTGTTTCCAAGGGGGATGATCCACCCTTCTAGGCCTATTTCCCCTCCTATACTGAAACAGCATGTAGTTCTTGTGCATGTTTGAAAAAAAAATATTACTAGCAAACTTATGGGGTACTTATGCGATATGGTGTGAAACGATTTCTTCATCGCACTGCCAGATGCACAATCTTTTTTTGTCATTTCAATTTTCAAAACGACATGTTGTGGCAGTCTCATCCACTTATCTACATGCTACAGTACATATTTGAACCATGTGGCATCTCAAATGTAAACACATGATTTTGTTCATTGCATGCTTGAAGTAGGATGACAGAACAAAGGCTTACAAGAGGATGGTTGATGTCAGTAGGAGAATTGATGACTACCGCCAGCATCCACAGTTCAGTGTTCTTGCAAGTTCACTTGTGTCAGGGCGAGTCTCAGAATGCTTAAAGTCATCCAAGGCAAGAAAGCTACTATCTTCTTCTTTCTATATTGCAATATCTATATAGGATGATATAAGTCATTCTGATCTGTCGGATCTGGGTTCTTAGTTAAAATCAAGTGTTTGAATGCAAATGATTCAATCAAAGTTTCTATTTTGTCCATACCCAATTATATCACTCTAACCTAGATGTTGTTGACGAACCATTATGTTTAACACTTCTAATTGGTTGGGTTATCACTCATCAGACAAAACTATGTTGTTCTTATTTGAGAATATCTGGTTTATTGTGTTCTACACTCTAATATGACCTATGCAGCTAAGCCTTTTCCCTAGAACTTAACCTGACTGCAAAAGAGAACGGTAGCCTTCTTGAAAGTGATCAAATGCATGTTTCGGAAGTCGGAACTGTTACCATGAAATCATGTTAACATTCTACCATGAAAACATTCAATACTTGTCCGATGTATTCAAGGAGTATTTGTGTCGATTAGTATCAGAAGAATATCTGTATCTGACATGTGAGCACTCATAAGTTTCCACTTAAATCCAATTCAATTGTACAGAAGGAACTTAAACCTTCAATTTGTTGAAAGTCTTAATTGTCTTCAGAGCTTTAGCTACCTACTCCCTCTGTTTCACAATACCTGTTGTTATTTTAGCCTGGCCAGAAGAATTGAGGTAGATAAAATGACTATCCAACCCGTGGTTAATCCTCCATAAAGTGTGAATTACTGCATTTATGATGTCAAAAGCACACATTACTCTCTTCCATACTAGCTAATGAAGTAATTGATGGGTAGGATTGGGAAAGGTTGGTCAAGTTACCTCAACATTGTAGAACAAGTATTTTGACTGAAGTAGAAGAGGCTAAAACAACACACATTGTTTGAACGCTAGTAACAAAAAACTTTGTTAAGCGCTAGTAAAAATAAGTTAAGATTCTAATATTACATTTTTGGTGCTAAGTTAAGATTCTAATACTACAATTTTGGTGCTAGTAATTCTGTAACATTATTCATTGACATTTTTATCTCTTTCAGTTGTACTCTAAAAAGACAGATGGGGAGACATCTACAGATCCATCTGGAATGAAATGGCTAAAGGATGCTGTTCTCAGCAAAAGATCAGATAATGCTTTTAGGAGTACTATGGTTGGGGACCCAAAAATTAAGTTATGGGAAATTGGCATTCCTGAAGATTTAGCCTCAAACTTGGTTGTTTCTGACCACGTTAATTCGTATAATTTTGAAAATATAAATTTGAAGTGCAACCTGCACCTTCTAACCAAGGAAGAACTATTTATTCGGCGAAATGGAAAGTTAATGTTTCTTCGGAAGGCAGATCAGCTAGAAATTGGTGACATTGCCTATAGACCACTGCAGGATGGTGATCTTATTCTCATCAACAGGCCTCCTTCAGTCCATCAACATTCACTGATTGCATTCTCTGCAAAAATTTTACCAATTCACTCTGTCGTATCAATCAATCCACTATGCTGTACACCTTTTCTGGGAGATTTTGATGGTGATTGTTTGCATGGATATATCCCACAATCTGTACGATCAAGAATTGAGCTTGGAGAGCTGGTAAGCTTACACCACCAGCTGTTGAATATGCAAGATGGTCGAAGTTTGGTGTCACTAACACATGACTCTCTAGCTGCTGCACATTTGTTAACAAGTACAGATGTTTTTCTGAAGAAATCTGAATTTCAGCAGCTTCAAATGCTGTGCCTTTCAGTATTAACGCCAGTACCAGCAGTTATTAAATCTATGAATTTTCAAGGTTCTCGGTGGACTGGTAAACAACTTTTCAGCATGCTTCTTCCTTCAGGCATGAAGTTCAGTTGTGATAGGATGTTACACATCTTAAACGGTGAAGTGCTTACCTGCTCACTGGGGTCGTCTTGGCTGCAAAATAACACGTCTGGTCTTTTCTCTGTCATGTTCAAACAGTATGGTTGCAAGGCACTTGACTTCCTTTCTTCTGCACAAGAAGTATTATGTGAGTTCTTAACCATGAGGGGCTTAAGTGTATCTCTTTCAGACATGTTCTCAGACCATTACTCAAGGAGAAAACTAACTGAGGGAGTTAAGCTGGCATTGGATGAAGCTGAAGAAGCTTTCCGAATCAAGCAAATATTGCTAGATCCAATTAACATACCAGTTCTGAAGTGTCAGGATGAAACTGAAGATGTAACTTACAGACAATCTGATTGTATCCAGAACAATCCATCAGTTATCAGATCTTCAATCATGGCATTTAAAGATGTCTTCAGTGATCTATTAAAAATGGTGCAACAACATGTTAGTAATGATAATTCAATGATGGTGATGATTAATGCAGGAAGCAAGGGTAGCATGTTGAAATATGCTCAACAAACTGCATGTGTTGGTCTTCAACTTCCAGCAAGCAAATTTCCCTTCAGAGTTCCTTCCCAACTCTCATGCATTAGATGGAATAGACAGAAATCGTTGAACTATGAAGCTGAGGGTACTAATGAACGTGTGGGAGGTCAAAACCTTTATGCTGTGATCAGGAATTCCTTCATTGAGGGTTTAAATCCATTGGAATGTCTTCTGCATGCTATATCTGGCAGGGCAAACTTCTTTAGCGAAAATGCTGATGTGCCAGGGACATTGACAAGAAAATTAATGTATCACTTGAGAGATATACACGTTGCTTATGATGGAACTGTTAGAAGTTCTTATGGGCAGCAAATAGTGCAATTCTCTTATGATAGTGCTGATGATCCGGTAGATAAACTCGGCGCCCCAGTAGGTTGTTGGGCAGCTTGTTCCATTTCAGAAGCTGCATATGGAGCTTTGGAACACCCAGTTAATGGTTTAGAGGACTCCCCTCTCATGAATCTACAAGTAATATTCTATTTCTGTTTTTATTAATGTTTATACTTATTATGTGGACACCGCTGTCTATTTTTTGTCCATGTCATGATATATTTAAATTTGCCGTGCAGGAAGTATTTAAGTGTCACAAGGCTACAAATTCAGGGGACCATATTGGTTTGCTTTTCCTGTCGAGGCATTTGAAGAAGTATAGATATGGTCTGGAATATGCATCTCTAGAAGTTAAAAACCATCTTGAGCAAGTGAACTTCTCTGATTTGGTTGAGACAATCATGATTATGTTAGTTCACTTAAACATTGTTTTTCCTGTCATTTAATCTTATAATGCTATGCATTTGATTATTTAATGTTGCATTTTGTTATTAGATATGATGGACACGACAAAATAAGAAAAGAAGGAACTTGGACCACCCATTTTCATATAAGCAAGGTCTTATTCTTCTTTTCTTCTTATGTAAATGAACAGCGATTTCTTTCTTTTATTTGGATTTTGAAATTGGCATATAACTATCTGTTTGACAGGAAATGATGAAGAAAAAAAGATTAGGATTGAGATTTGTTATAGAAGAACTTACAAAAGAGTATAACGCCACCAGAGATCAGCTAAAGAATGCAATCCCATCAATTTGTATCTCAAGGAGGTAAGCACCAAACCTTTTTGTTAAAAAAATGCACCAAAACCGATTTGTGTTTCATTGAGTGTCTATCTATTTTTGCCTCTTTCTAGCAGTGTTCTTTGCTTTTCACTGCATGTTGATACACATGTAGCTTATTTCACGTCCACTTCTTTTTTGGACAAAATAGGAGGGGCTTTGCCCCTACTGGAAATATATTAAACAATTACAAAAAACAGCCAGTCCCAAGAAGAGGGGAAAAAAACGAAATTTACAAGAAGCTGTCTAGCCTGAGACTGATGCTAGGAAAGTAACGTTTCTGCGCGTGTTGCAAAAGAATTGCGAATTCATGTTTAAACTTAGCTTTACAAGCTTCTACACAGGATTGGACTTGTTTGAATATCCAATCTTTTGTCACCATCCAGATGCTCCGGGCTAGGAGGATAATTAAAATTCCATAAAGTAAGGGATTGCAAGGCCATATTTGAAAGCTGGCAGTCAGTTGCAAAAGGGTTGTGAATTCATGTTTAAATTCAGATTTACAAGCTTCTACACAGGGTGGGACTTGTTTGAATATCCAATCATTTGTCACCATCCAGATGCTCCGGGCTAGGAGGATAACTAAAATTCCATAAAGTAAGGACTGCAAGGCCATCTTTGAATGCTAGCAGTCAGTTGCAAAAGGGCAGTGCAAGAACAAATGTTCCACTGTGTCCAGTACACAATGAGCTATTATATGTGGGTCTTGCCATTTTTTATGGGCATATATGTTATATTTATTGATGTGTACCAAGAAGACGGGAAATGTTTGGCATTTGCTAACTGCAGATTACAAAACGATTATATTTAAGCAACATTATTAATTTATAATAGTAATCGACCCAGAAGATTGAAAAAAAGCTGGTGGTTGTAGGTTCTTTTTTTTCTTGAACACACAGGAGAGCTGCGTATCATTGTATTAATTAATAGAAGGATAATAGTCATACAGAGACCCAAACACACACACACACAGAGAGAGAGAGAGAGAGAGAGAGAGAGAGAGAAACTAACAGGACTTAAAATTTTAGGTTCTTTTTGCTCATATTTTATACAATATATCTCCATCTGAACCTAGCTTGTTGAATTATTAGAATTCAATGTGATTCTGATTATATATAAATACTTTCTAACTTTTTTTAGAATTTGTTTGTTCTGGAAAAATGTCTTATATTAAAATAGCTAGATCCACTGAATTATTGCATCAAAATCAGCAACATGCTTAAATTTGGATTTGCCAATAGATGTCATATATGGCACATCTCTACTTATTATAATTTATAATTCTACAGTCATTGCTATTCACATTCTACTTCTTTCTTTGCATCTCCTACACTATCTTTTGACATGTTTTTCTACTCTGCAGAAAATGTGTGGTAGGTGATGAGGGTGTTAAAATTTCAGCATGCTGCATCGCTGTCGTAGCACTAGCTGAACCTAACTCCATGTCTCAGTTGGACACTATCAAGAAAAGGGTGATTCCAATCATACTGGATACACTGCTGAAAGGTTGTTACGTTTTGATAACATAATATACCCCATAAATTTACTGTGAATTTCCTGTAGAACTTAGCCACTTAGGAATTATGATCTGAGCTATAGCCTATAGGATTCCTTTCTAAGCTGTAGTACATAGAGGTAAAATATTTCGAGGTGTAGCTTGTATGGCTTTTTATCATTCTATAATATCACACATGATTTTGTAGAAAAAAATTGTATTCTCTTAATCAGATATTATCCACAAAATTTAGTTGTCATAGGAGTCCATAATATATTTGTGATTTTTTCTCTCAAATACACAGGAGGGTTGCGTGTTATTGCATTAAAGAAGAGAGAATCCAAACGACGCACAGCACAGAGCACATGCCCATATATCTTAGGAATGTATCAAGTCCAAACCAGCTGTTTGCTACTACAATGCTAAGTCACTAGATTTAGGAATGAAAGTAACTTAACAAATCCTTGGAGTTGAATTCCACCCTGTTTTATAGATTCAGGCTTACTTTCAGCTTGGGAAAATAAGGTAGGATTTTGTTTTAATAGAAGGAAATAAAGCAATTTACTTCAGCTAGTAACTACCATTTTTTATCCAGTTGAGTCCATGATGGAAATATCTGTTGGTGGTTGATGACATTACAGATCTATATCTTTTATAGGAACTTCTCATGTTGATTGATGTCCAAATGAATAAAACTGGTAGGTTATAAAACTTAATATGTTTGCACTAGATAGTGGGTACTCCCTCCATCCCTTTTTAACTGTTGTTCTCACTTCCCAAGAAGTCAAGCATACTCAACTTTGACTAAATATAGAAGAAAATATTAATATTTATGGTGCATAATTAGTATCATTAGATAGATCGTTGAATCTATTTTCATAATAAACTTCTTTGGAGATAAAAATGTTGCTACTATTTCTATAAACCTAGTGAAACTTAAATAAGTTTGACCAGCACGAATACCATAGCGACACTTAAAAAGGGACAGAGGGAGTTTTTAAGTTCTTTATGAGAGTGTTATATATGAAGCTACAAATAATGCCCATGCCAAAGGTTCAAAAGTTGTTCTGTTATCACCCATGACAGACATAAATAAGTCAGTCACCAATAAACTAACTGACTTGGCAAGGAATAAAATGTTTTTGAAACAAGCAAGGAATAAAATGTGTTAAGCACCTGACATACAGTAAGCTATACCAATTCTATGGGTAGTTCTGAGAAGTCTTAGCTTCCTTCAAAAGATTATTCTTGTAACTATAGTGCGGCAGATCATCGGGTGATGCTTTACAGACTTGGGGAAGAAGGAATCTCATCAGATGCTCTCAATTTGATGATCTGGGAGTTCATACTCTGGACTGAAGCTTGTCACCAGCCAGATCATGCTATCATATTAAAGTTTTTCCCTATAAAGCTGTTACATACCTTAGGGATCTGAGAGCATAAACTATCCAGAGAGATGGTGATGAGTATATATAGGTCTAGAGAGCCTCATGGGCTGGACCATATGGGCCTACAGGCCTATAATATAAGAGTCTTCACAGTTAACAAAAGCAACATTTTTAAAGATTTGCACTTGTTTCTACATCTTGTAATCTGGCCCAGATTTCCCTTAAAAACTGGGCCAGTCTCTTCTAATAAAACAATGGCAAAGCTTTGCTGTCCTTTTTGGGAAAAAATCTGATAGTACTTACGTTTGGCTGCTTATCCTCTCTTTCTGTGCAGGTTTTTTGGAATTTAAGGATGTTGAGATCCAGTGTCAACATGATGGTGAACTTCTTGTGAAAGTTTGTATGTCTCACCATTGCAAAGGTGGGAGGTTCTGGGCTACTCTACAGAATGCTTGCATTCCAGTAATGGAGTTGATTGACTGGGAGCTGAGTCGACCAAGCAACGTAGCTGATATTTTCTGTTCATATGGCATAGACTCAGCGTGGAAATACTTTGTTGAAGTATGTGCCCCCGTATTTGTTGCCATTGGTTTTCGTTTTCACTTGATGAAGATTTATAAGCCTGATTGCCTGTTATCGTTTCATCTTTAGAATTGATTTTAATTGTTATATATTTGCAGTCTTTGAAATCAGCAACTACTGATATTGGGAGGAATATTCGTCGGGAGCACTTACTGGTTATTGCAGATAGCATGTCTGTAACTGGGCAGTTCCATGCAATAAGCAGTCATGGTTTAAAGCAGCAGCGCACTCGTTTATCAATCTCGTCTCCATTTTCTGAAGCATGTTTTTCTGTAAGTACCATGTGATTTTTGTACTGGTATGTTTACATGAAAATTGCTTGTTTAAGGTCTAGAGGCCCATTTTGATTTTACCGTGCTTTCTTCAGAGGCCTGCACAAAGTTTTATAGATGCTGCAAAGCAATGTTCAGTGGACAATCTGTGTGGAAGTCTAGATGCAATTGCTTGGGGCAAAGAGCCTTTCAATGGGACGTCAGGGCCTTTTGAAATTATGCATTCGGGAAAGGTGTGTATGCATTCAAAACATGCTGCATAGTGACAGATGCACAATATTTTCCATGATACACTTCAATGCACTCCCAGAAAGTGATAATGATAATTTTGAGGGCCTTGATGCACATCCATCCATACCAGTATTTACTTGTGTGGAGTTCAGTTTTTGCAGAAAGATTGATGCACTATATTTAATAAATTTCTTCTCAATTCCGTGCCCATGCTTGACGATTGTCAGATTGTGTATGGATAAAATTCAACAAAGAGTGTTTGATTTCTATTTTTTTAGAGTATCAGTGTTATCTCTGCTTGATGTTTCGATCAATTAAGCTGATCTCGTGACCGATGTAGTTTTCAACATTGAATTTGACCATCAATTAGGCTGCTGTATTTTGTTATGTAGTCAATGAAGAAAAGAAACCACCATCTTAAATATACCTGCAGGATATTCAGTTATTTAATTTGTTGCTAACAGTTACCGTATTTTGCAGCCACATGAACCAGAACAAGACGAGAGCATCTATGATTTCCTACGCAGCCCTAAAGTTCAGAATGTTGAAAAGAATCATTTGGATACGCGTAGACAAAGTACTGAAAATGCTTCCATATGTAGGTTAGCATGCAAGTCTAAAGGCAGTGCGACTGTCAATGGTGTTGCCATAACTTCCGACCAGGACTTTCTTCATGCTAAAGTCAGTATATGGGATAACATTATTGATATGCGCGCTTCCTTACAGAACATGCTAAGAGAGTAAGAAGACAATATCACCCTTGATGGTGCTATTTTACTAATTTATTTTTGCACGACTTATGCATAATGCTTTGGTTTCATAGTTATATGTTGATTATCATTTATGTAATTTCTTTTACTTGCATGAAGGTACCCGTTAAATGGATATGTGATGGAGCCAGATAAATCAAAATTAATTGAGGCCCTGAAATTTCATCCCAGAGGGGCTGAAAAGATCGGTGTTGGAGTAAGAGAAATTAAGGTGATTATCAATGATACCTGTTCTTTTGAAATATTTTTCCCTCAAACACACACACATCATTATATTAAGAAGAATAAGAATTAGAAGAAGAAGAAGAAGAAAAGGTTTAGAAACCCTAATAGCACCAAACCCACTCACACCAAAGAGAATAAGTGTATACGTTAACTTTGATATAATTGCGAAATCATGAGCTGCATTAGAAGACATCATATTTTGATTACATTTTTGTGTATATGTGTTTGCCATCGGGCCAAGCTTATTGCTAATATCGTTAGTGTTAGAAAATTCCATTGACAAGCTGTCCAATTATCTGGAAAAACATTATGTGCATTAAAATTGAATCTTTATACAATATCAACGTCAGCCTCCTAAGCACTGTAAGCTTCCCAAAGGTTGAGCAAATGATAATCCTTCCGTACAAACCAGAACAAGATGACCATGGTATAATTTGCATGTACGCAATAAAAGGTGGATTACAACCAGGGGCGGAGCCTGAAGGCACCCACTAACATCACTACAATATTTTTTAGTTAATATATTGTTTAATAGTCTATATAATAATATAAAAAAAAGATAGATACATATTTTTGTCGTATATATTTATTGATATCTTCTAGACAACAAAATCATACAAAACCCAATTAGAATAAAATATTTTGATTCATCTAAATTTGTTTGCCTACCATATTAGGACACATGTAATGAAATTTTACATTTTAGTAAATGTATAATTACATTTCATTATATTTTATATTTTAATGAACCCGTACTCAACTAGTAATAACAATTCATTGGTCATCAATACTTTAATATCATCAAGCTTATTGAGCTGCACAATATTATATGTCGATTATTTTTTTAGTGTGAATCGCAGTACAGACACAGACACTCATATACATGCATGCACACCCACCCCTGTAAACAAACACACGTCCTACCCCATTATGAGCACCTTCGAAAATTTTGAGATTTGTGAGTCACCACATGTGGCTTGCTATGGATAGACACAATTGCATATCACAGGAAGAATAGCATTGTCAAATCGTCAAATACTTATTGGCATTATAGTTATTAATACTTTTTATATAATTTGGTCTAAGTTGAGATGGATTGACTCCTTATGAAGAGAGAACGATATCTTTCTAGAATGGAGGGAGTATACTATTACCGTATATGTATGTCATGATGCATGATTTTTCAGTTTGAATGGCCCCGTATGTCTAAATCCTGGCTCTGCCCCTGATTACACCTGGCATATCCCTGTTTATTACAAAATTGCATGCTGTAAACTTGATGTGAAAAGTATTAGGCAGTGAATTGAGGCTGGTATTTGCTGTCATTTTTTTGATGGTGTGACCATTTGTCTTGCATGCAGGTCGGGTTGAATCCTAATCACCCGGGTACAAGGTGCTTCATTTTGCTCAGGAACGATGATACCACTGAGGACTTTTCTTACCACAAGTGTGTTCACGGTGCTGCAAATTCTATCTCACCTCAACTCGGAAGTTATTTGAAGAAACTATATCATAGAGCATAAGATACAACATTAGTTGCACCAGTGCTCCTGGCAATATCTTGTCCTGATCAGACCATATTACCAACTTCTTAGAAGGAACTAGCTGTCACATTTTAGGATGCTCAAATTGCTCAAAACAAGTATAATAACAGGCTGTAAGCAGGCTGAATGCTGATGTGGATGAGAGAGAGGGGGGGGGGAGGAGAGAGAGAGATAGCTTACAGCCATCAGCCGGCCGTATTATTAGCCCTGCTCTCAGAGAATGAATCAGCCTAAGATCATGTCTCTCCCTAGCATGTATTGAAACTGAAGGGATCTGATGCTCCTCTGGGATTAGGGTGTATGTCAACTCAACTCAACTCAATGGGTCTTTGGGATTAGGGTGTATGTCAACTCAACTCAACTCAATTGGACTATGGACGGCGGGCCTGAAAGAGTCATTTACTCTGGTTTCATGCCTCCATCTCTGTAGTCTGTAGTATACTAGCCTGCGTGTGTTTCATTTTCTGCGTGTTTTCTATTGTGAAGATATTCTGACACCAGAATATGATGGCGTGAAATAATCATTCATTTGTTTGCAACTGTTGGTGGCACAAAATGCAATAGGTGTTACCATCATCGTTGTATAATTGCCCCTCAGGCATGCTACTGCAATGAACCAATGATCATTGAATATTTCATGTTGATGCAATTTGAGGTCTATGATATGACTTGGTGAAAAGCGTAACCTGGAATGGTAAATCCAGACACGTGCAGTCAGGCGCAGTCGCCAACTCTATCCATCTCTACAATCACGCAACTTTGCTGATGTCTGGTGACAGATGCACTTTATTGGCTCAGTTCGCTGAACAAGTCAGGCCTTGTTTAGGTGTGAAAAAATTTAGGGCCTGTTTAGATCCTAAATTTTTACATCTCAAAAGTTTTGGCTGTAAACTTTACATCTAAATAGATGTTTAGATGTTTCCAAAAACTTTTTGGTCTGCAACACATAAGACAGATTTGCTCTCATTTAATGCTTGATTTGGTTCATTAATTGAAGTACATGCACATGATTGCTGGGGGTATATCCCGTCCAACTCGGGTCCCTAGGCACTTTTTGGACAGTTTTGGGACTCAAGGGTCCCAAA
>Ga0182004_10000619_pt1 | contig 22703 bp, 18 predicted proteins | sample Sormic07211540_1_FD_120479 | JGI IMG/M metagenome (GOLD analysis project Ga0182004, IMG submission 120479) | Endophyte microbial communities from Sorghum bicolor roots, Mead, Nebraska, USA - 072115-40_1 MetaG | ecosystem: Host-associated > Plants > Roots > Unclassified | place: USA: Nebraska...
AACGGGAATCAAAATTCCGGAGGGCTTTCCCCCTCGGACGAAAAAAAAAAAAAAGCACCCAAATAAACTATTTTTCTCCCCAGCACCCCCCCCCCCCCTCCCTTTCCAAAAAAAACGTTGGACATCAGCAACCCCTGCGCACACAGGCAACGCGATCTTCACGAATCACGAGAAGCTTCAACACACTAAAATCGCTTCGTCTTCTTCTTATTTTGGCGCGGATCTCGCGGCCCTTACGCTTCTTTCTTCGCCTACACGCGAGGGAAGCCTACGCAGACTACGAAGACGGACTAGCTAGTGATTTAACGAGTGGCTCTGGGGACTCACCGTAGAGGAGCCCGGTGGCCGCGATGCTGCCGTGTCGTGTACGCGCATGGTCCCCGCGCGGCGGGTTTCGGCGACGGCGACGGCGACGCTCGCCTGGGCGGTCGATTCAGGAGGCATAGCAGTCAGAAGAGCACCACCGCGGATCACCTGCCCGGCACTGAAGATCCAGACCAGACGGTTTGGGTGGGCTTGGCCCACGCTGAAGCTTTGGGCCTGGCCGTCACTGGGCCAGTCACGTCGCTAGCGTCCGTCGACGTCACACACGGATAAAAAAGAGAGAGTGCCAAAAGGGGAGGAAAAAAACCAGAGAGAGAGAAAAGCTCTCTGCATCGAACTTCGATGGTCAAAGTGTACACGAAACTTTGAACAAAAAAAGTGTGTAGCACTGTAGCACAATGATGAATGTGGCACCACCTCTCCATATATCCAGTACATGCACAGGACAGCACATGGAGTCATGGTCTCGTCGATCCGTCGCACCCACCATTCTTCATCTCGGCGGTGCACCAGCACCAAAAACATGTTATCTGAACTCTTCTGAAGAATAAAACACACACACACACACACACACACTTCTATGCGTCTGAGGGCTTGCAAATCTCTACGCAGCGCATGGACCTGTAGAGCCAGCCCCACGTAAAAACTGTCGTGCCATCATCCGAATGCTGGGCCATCGTTCTCCAGAAAAGCGACCAAAGTGACGAAAGAAAGAAAAGTGGCAAGCGGAGGAACCAAAACAAACAGAAACATGTCGTCGTCCGTTTTTCGTGAGCCGAAGCGAAGACGATCATGAGGCTGCGGTTGGCGTTGCTCGCAGCGGGAACTTTTCTTTTGATGCCAACGGAATATGGGTGAGATATTCGCTGCCTGTGCACGCAGACGGTAGAGCTGCGGCGCAACCATCCAAATTCGTTCCAATCCAATCCAAACTGCCACTCAGGTCTCAGGTACGAGCGCTGCTCCTCATCTCTCTTGTCTTCTCCCTCGCCCAAATGCTATCCATACGTCTCCAATCCTTTTCATCTGCTGACGAGAGCCAGCGACGTTTTGCAAAGTCCTGTAAATAGCTATGCTGCCCAAATCGTCAGACTGGCAAATGGCAATGCTATTCAGAGGAGGAACAATCAGCAATGAATGCTAGTATCCTGTAAATAGCAACATTTTTAGCCGTATACGTATACGGAGCGAGTGCATTTCAGTTCTCTACCACGTCTATGACCCAGTGGCCCACGTACAGTGATCGCTACACGTGTAATTATTACCTTATTATTATTTGATGAAGCGAACTGCACACATCATCATCATTTTTTTTGGGTGTATATGGGACCAGACCAACGACCAGTATTAAATGCGGAATTTACCTCGAGATCCAACTTCACCAACTCCAAAGAATAATAACCCTACCCCAAAATGGGTGTTGGGCGTAATTAAGCCAAATCATGTTTATCTTCATGTTAATCAACCCTTTCCCCCTATCTTCTCAATATACAGCTTTTAGAAATGAACAAGAAAATTGAGAGAAGAATCTGCAACATAATTTGGGAAACTCACTGTGCGTGCAGGAGGCGCAAATTACTAAAAGGGCCCTGCGCTACTGGTCTGGCGGCTGCTCGCTCTCTCGTCGGTCCCAAAGGGCAAAGGGGAAGAGGGGAAACCGGGCAGAGCGCAGCGCAGGACAGGGAGAGAACTCGCCGGCCTAGTCTGCGCGGTGATCCGTCTCCCCTAGGGTGTTCCGCCGTGCTGGGGCAGAGACACGGGGTTGCCGTTCTTCGCCGCCGCACGCCAAGGTTCTGCTCCGCTTGATCCTGCGGCGGTGCGGCCCTGTTTTTGTTTTTGTTTTTTTTTCTCTCGTTTCAGGTGGCCAGCCTTGGTTTTCTCTCGTTTCAGACTTTCAGGTGGCCAGCCTTGGTTTTGCCGGTGAGTGCCGCTGACCTCGCCCTTCCCCGTATCCAATTCGATTGGGCTTAGAATCACTGCTGCGAGGATTGGCGTCCCGGAGATGTCTTCTGTTTCCTTTTAAATGTCCATACTAGCTTATAATGATGCTTTGCTTGAAGAACATAGGAGACCTGTTCCTTGATCACCGCAGCATCTAAGTCGTGTGCGATTGTTCACTGAATCATCTAGTCTTGATTGATTGGAGAATTTGGTTGAATCGCTTTGGTATTAGTTTGTTACAAGTGGCGTTTGCAGTGTTGTGTTAATTGCAACGGCTTCAGTTGGTAAAGTGCTCCGATCCACTGGGTCCCAACGTTAATACATGGTGCTGAGGAATTAGGCCGGATGGATTAAGGATAACATAGCTTGGGTTCGGTTTCGGTGTGATCTTTGTGAACATGAGTGTCAGTTTGCACATTCACAACTGTCAGGGGATTATCCCGGTTCATCTGACTGGAACTTCATTATGTTTGGCATTGTCCAGGAACCAGGGCATCACTTTTCCTGTTTCACCACTTATGCACAATTGCAGTTGAGGGAATAGTGATAAGCCTAACTTCTTTGAAGGAAGATGTTCATGAACACCCAAATTTTCTTCCATCTGGACCATGTTAAGTGTTCTAATCCGAGGAGGTCTTATTGGTCAGCCAGCTGTATTTGATCGATAATTAACACAATAATGCATTGTGCTCAATGTTGGAGTGGGTACTAGAACTGTTTGTTATGCTCCCTCCCTTTGCTAGATGAATTTTAGCCATTTGTTCTTTTTTTTTCAGAAAAAAAAAAATTAACCCTTTCTTTTCTGATTGGTCACCATTTGTTTGGTACCCTCTTCTGTAGCATTTTCTTTGAAAATACCAGTAACCTCTGTTTTGATCTGGTAAATAGCAGCATACCATCCATGCGGAATCATCCCTATTATGTGCATGTTCCTTGAAATGAGTATTTATTAAGTACATGCGCCATCAGCATTTTTTTGGGCCTAACAATTCTGTTTTCCTTTTTTCAGAACTCATTCTGTGGCCCTCTGCTGTAGTGTCCAATGGCGGCAGGAGCAACCTTAAACTGGGTTAAAATCCCATTTGACACCCGGAGATTCCATGACCTATCTAGTTTAAGGTCCATCCAATTCTCATTGTTAGCTGTTCCTCTCAATGGCTTTCTTGCATTTTGAAACTAACACGTGCAACCATTACTTGCAGTTTCCGATCCCGAAACCCTTTTGGATCAATTCAGCCCTGGTGGCTGCCAACCGATCAAGACTCATCCCTTATCAAGGTTCGCGTGGCTGCTGATTATTCAGACTCAATGCCAGATTCAAAGTACACGAGAGATCGGGGTTATCACCCTCTTGAAGAAGTTAAAGAACGTCCAAAGAAGAAGGACCTGTTGCTGACAGATGTCGAAACAGCTAGAACGGTAGTGGAGGTATGTTAACCTGGCGCAATTAAATAGTACTCGTGTTTCTTCACCTAGCTATTTAATGTTTCATAGGTATGGTTATGGCCAGTATAGGGCTCCTGAAACTAATCCAAATATATGTTGTAAAGCCTTGCACAAATTCCTCCAGGCGTGTAACAAACAAAATGATGGTTTATATCTTTATGAGATATGTTTGTGAGCATCTGAGCTTAGGTAACGTTTACAATCTTCCATCTTGTCTAGGCCAATAGCAAGGGGTTGCTTGTATTTCCTGCTAGGGTACACAATGAACCTCATGGACATGTTGCTTGGTCGGAGTTTCAATATGTTGTTGATGATTATGGAGGTAATGCCTTAATGCATAGGGGGAAAATGTACAATAGAGCCTTCGCAGTGCTCATCTTCTGTAGCTAACCTGTTGGCAACTTATGTACAGACATTTTTTTTGAAGTACCTGATAGCGAGAACATCTTGGAAGATGATACTGCAAACAATCCTGTGGTAAGATGTTGTGCTGCTGTTCTCACCAGTCACCAGGAGAGTACTAGTTAAAAACTAGATAATAATATTTGCTTTCCTTGTTACTGGGTTAGTTTCCTTGTAGGTAGATATGTACTCCATCCGTTCGAAATTGTAGGTTGTTTTGGCTTTTGTAGATACATATTCTTTTACTTTATATCTAGACATAACATATATCTAGGTGCACAGCAAAATCAATGTACCTACAAACAACCTATAATTTGGTATCAAGTGAGTATTATACTACGGACAGGCAGACAAGTTTATATAGCTCACATATTATTCCTTAGGGCTCAAGTTGAGTAGTCCTGATCAGTGACCTTGTATCCATTATGAATAATGCTAAAATTTGAATTGTTCTTCTCTCTACCAAAAGTTACTTAAAGTCGTACACTCATAGGAGTAGACTCTAGAGTCTATTTGCCAAGGATCATCTGGTATTATGTTGTATGGTAGTTATTCCTTTAAGGGCTAATGTTCACAATACAGTACCATTTTTCCCTTTTTTTTTCTCTACGTAAGCTAGCACAGATGCGTTCTATGGTCAGTAATGTGATGTTAATGGGTTGCACTCGTTGAGTTTTTTCAGATTGCAAGTTTAGTGCTGCAGTGATCATGCCATTAACTTGCTACAAAACAGTGTTACTCTGAAGTAAACAAATTTGTGCACCAGTGCTTGGATACATGATTTAATTGTTTAAAATGATGCTTTAATAATTGCACTATTGCAGACAGTTTTGATTGGAATGGACAGACCCATTATTGGAGAAAGTAGCGTGGCGATTAGTGATTTTAGTGATTACATGGATGGTGAAAATTTAATGGACGTTCCTGATGAGCACCACACCAAGGTTTGCTAACAAGTTATTTTTCCTGCTTTCGGCAGGTACTATGGGTCATTTTTGTTATTAGCAAGAAGCACTATCATTATTGATGTTTCCTTTGTGAAATGTCCCAGATTGATACAGAAATAACTGATATTCTCATAGAGTGGGGGATGCCTGCAACAATGCGTGCAATACATCCGATTTACTTTGCCAAATGTTTGAAAAAGGTAAGAGATAAATGGTTATTGAAGAGTGCAGACACCACAAAACAGCAGCCCTTGAAATAATGAAAATGGTGAAGCTGATAAATATGATATTAACAATTCATTGAATTCAGCTTACATCATGCACGATTTGAAAGTGAGCCTTCAGATCATTCACTTTAGATTGCAGACTCCAGCCCACTCGGGTTGCCACATATCGAGTTCTGAAAAAAAAGGCAAAGATAGAAAATCTAGATGGTCTGACGTTAGCTTCAGAGTATGGTATCTTTCAGCAGGGACAACAAATGCCAGTAAAACCAAAGAAAGATCGGCAGCATTTTGATTTCTTGCTCTGAGTATCCCTTTTCCCATCAATTAGTATTGGATAGAATCTCTGCTAAAAATGGAATATATTTAAAGAGCATTGTGACCTCTATATATATGCCAATCTGAACTTGTTTATCTGAACTTTCATGTGTCAGTTTGTTGTAGAATAAAAGCTTCACCAAAGCATGTCTCATAGCATGAGTGGTCACAAGAGGACAGCCCTAAATGTGTCCCTCATCAAATCTCGAGTTGCAGAGAACTAGGCAATCACGTTACCTGCTCTTTTACTGTACAGGCCATTCATAATAATAATGGGAAGAAGATGGATAGTCCATCAAATGGTCTCTCTATTGTAGGATATCTAAGACCTGCTTTCATAGAGGAAGAATCTTACTTGAGGAGCTTGTTTCATGGTGAATGCAGCAGTGATCGTTATTCATCTGACTGGAAAGGTACTCCTGTAGAAAAATTGGATAAGAATAAGCTTCTTTCCTTCTCTCAAATCTTATTTGACAATCCAATGCCATTTTGGATGTAGTAAATGAAACAGATGAATACAGCAGAGAAACTCGGCCAGTTTCTGGAACCAATCGCCTCATTGGTAATTTAGTTGGTTGAAATTTGCACTTCAGCTATCCCCTTTACTCCAATTTTCATTTAACTAGTATTAAGCAAATATTCAGATGGTGATAAATCAAAATTTGACTTCAATGATGCTGAAACTAAAACTGATTCAATGATCTACAAGCTGGAGATAATGACAATTGAACTGTTTTCCATGTATGGCAAGCAGGTAATGTTGCTTCAGAATATCATATGACTACATGCTCTCGGTATTTTTCCCTTACAGTTTCTTATATTCTGTGGATCACTGCAGTTTATGATTGATCCACAAGATTTTCAAGATTCAGAACCAGATATTCTTGCAAATTCTGCTTCAGCGATTATAGAACGGATCAAAGAAAACAGTGACCAATGTGCAATGGCTCTCAGGTCGCTCTGTCGCAGGAAAAAGGGTCTTACTGTCGAGGTGTGTTTGTTGCCACTGATGAGTCATTTTCATGTTCACAATCTCAAATCATCATTCCTATGAATGCTCTTATTTTAACCATATGTCCAAATTCAGTATTTCATTGTGAAAAGGGTATAGTCCATTTTTCAATCGCCAACTTTCGTGGTAGTTCCGTTTTCAAGCTTGAACTACAAAATCGAGCACCAAACACCCTTCGACTCTGAAAACTAGACAAATTTTGTCCTCTTCCTGGTTTCAAAGGTAGTTTCTTCTTTTCCAAAAATAATAAAAATCTGGTTAATCTCTAAAATTTCATATCTAATTTATTTTAAATCAGAAAAATATGAACCTAGTACCATTTTTTTTCTTCTAAAAATGTTATCTTGGAGGTTGAAAATGTACTTTACCCTAATTAAGCATGAAGTTCTCACTGTTGCATTGCTAATAGGACAAGCACTACTTTAGCATAAGCTTTGTTTGCAATCTGATATTTTCTGTAGGAGGCAAGCTTGATTGGTGTCGACAGCCTTGGTATTGATGTAAGGGCCTTTTCTGGCTTGGAAGCTAGGACCGTTCGAATTTCATTCAATGCACAGGTTAGTTATTGGGCTTCATAAACTTTTAAAGTTACCTCGTTTCTTTTAAGGGAAGCTAGAACAATTCCTTGTAATCTTTGGTTTCAGGCGCTCTCTGAACGTTCAGCTGAAAAGAAGATCAGGCGAATGCTTTTCCCCCGTTCCCAGCGTAAAAACGTGAAAACCTCTACTGAAGATGTATCCTAATATATCAGCTGATTTTCCTTATAGAGGATGTAAACACCTTGTTCAAAGACAAGGGTGCCAATGGAATGATTTGGTCTTATGCGAGTTTGCTAGGAGATGGCGCACAACCTGTCGACTATGAGGATAACCAAAAGCAGCAGAGTACCTGATTGAGGTTTTGACCTCGCTGATGAAGGAAGGTTGGCCTTCCAAGAATATAGTTTGGTTTCTGACAGATAATAAAAAAACAAATAAGGTGCCAATTCGTGTAAAAGATGCACTGCCATTTTATGCTGGCGGAAACTGATGAGTTGACCAAAGGTTTGTCAGCTACAAATTCCCAGTAATAACGAGCTGCGAGAGGAAAGGGCAGAGTAATAAGATCTCGTTCAGTTCTTTACTCCAACTTGTAACTAACTTAGTTGTCTCTTTCATGTCTGAATAAATGTAATGTAACGCAACTGTGATTATGTCGTTGTTGAACTATACAAAAAATGAGAATTTAATAAAGTTTCGAGTGCTTGTACTGTACTCGTGTACTGTTACAAAACAACGTACAGCTCTTTTTCCAGGTAAATTTATACGTAACAAAGAAACCGTACACAGCATTGTTCTGATATACGCTAAACCGCGAGCAGTGGATCGTGCTACGTTAGCCCATTAACCGGACTGCAATCCGGCCCAAAGTAAAGCTAGGTTTGGGCTTTTGTGGGTCATGATTTGGAAAGCAAAGCTAACACAACAGAGATTCGGCCCTTCCCCATTTCCCGTGCATACCGTTAAGGCGCCCCTCCTCGCCGGCCGGCGGCCGCAATTAAACCCGCTTCCTCGAAACTAGCCGTTGTACCCGTCTCTCCCGAAAATCCATCCCGCTTGGCCGCTTCCCTCGACGGCCACCACCCCTTCTCCGCTCCGATCTCTCCGGCATGGCCGCCGCCACAGCCCCGCCGTCGCAGAGCGCGGACCTGATGCCGCCGCCCCCTCCGCCCGTCCCGCCGCCGACTGCGCCCCGTCCGCGCCGCCGCGCAAGGGAAGTCAGCTCCCGGTACCTCTCAACGCCCGTCCCCTCGACCCCGCGCCTCTCCACCGCCTCCGCGGCCTCCTCCACGCGGTCGCGCTCCCCGACGCCGTCGCCTCGTGGACGGCAGCGGGCGGCCACGCCCTTCGCCAACGAGAACCACCCGCCCCCTCCGCCGCCGCCCACGGGCACCGTCGCGCGCCGGCGGGCCGTCCAGAAGCTTTTCGAGGAAACCGGCGCCGGCAACCCGCGCGCCTCGGTGGGATCCAACTCCTCCGCGGTGTCCGCAGCTACTCCGCGGCAGCTCCCGCGCTCCACCAGCGGGCCGGCCGCGCCCACCGCGCGGAGGGGGTACCCGCGCCTTCCCACGCCCGCGCGTGCTGGCTCCTGCCCAGCCTCCGCCGCGGTGGAATCCGACACCGCCTCTTGTTGCTCTTCATCTGATACGTCGTCCACGGCCACTGACTTGTCTGAGGCCGATCGGGCGCTCGGGATGGCCCCAGCCTTGTCGTGCGAGAGCCCGCCGCTGCTGGGCCCAGCGTCCTGCCGCGGGGGGCGCCTCTCGTCAGAGCTCCGCTCGTCGGTGCCGGAGTCGGGCGGGTCCTCGCGGGCGTCCAACCCACTGTGCTACCGCTCGCTCAACTCGGCACTGTCGATCTCAACGGCGATGGCTGGGAAGCTGACGGCGGCAGGGAGGCCACCGCAGCCGCAAGGGCCGAAGGCAGCTGATCTGAAGCGGGCGGCCATCGTGGGGGGCAGGAAGGTCGCGGGGAAGCAGGAAGACGTGCACCAGCTGCGGCTGATGGACAATTCGTACCTCCAGTACAGGTTCCTCAACGCTCGGGCTGAGGCAGCAGGCAAGGCCAAGGCGGCGGCTGCAGAGGTGAGGGGTTGTTAATGCATCACGGGGGTGGCTATCTTGTTCTGGTTGATGAAGAGAGCGAATTAAGGTGCTGACGGCAGATTTGTTTTTTTTTTGTTTTGTTGGGTGCAAAGAAATCCTTGTACGGGCTCGAGGAGAGGATAGCCAGCCTCAGAGTATCTGTTGCTGAGAAGAGGGCAGAGATGGAGATGATGAAAAGGCAGCATACATTGAATTCAGTAGTAAATGCGCAGGTAAGGCTTTCTGAATTTTGAATTGCTGTGTTCAGTGCGCTGTGCATTTCTTCATAATGGGTGCTAACCAAATTGCTTGATTGTTGAATCTAAGCTACCTAAATTCTTCAATCAATAGACTGTAGGGGATGTTGGGTGTCCATTCCATGTGAATAGAGTTAGACACTGATGTGGGGAACCTCGCTCAGAATCGCTATTCAGTTAAACCAAAAAAGTAGAGACTTTGAGAAATGTCACTGAATGGATATGTTTGACTAGTATATCAACTGAATTCAGAAGTAGATTTAAATCCCGAATAGGGTTAAATGTCCAGATTAAATCCAGTTTTCCCATTCTGAAGTTTGTTTTTCAAAAAAAAGGAAAATATATCATACAGTTTGTGTGGTCCTCTCTTTTTTTTTTTTTGCTGTGTGTATAAAATAGACAAAATATATAGGTGGAGCTCTTGAAAGCCATGTATATTTGACAGTATGAGTTTATTTGTATCAAATCGGGTACATGGTTTGATTTATAATTGTTTAGTGGGATATATGGTACAAAGCATGTATATATGGTCAGTGTGAATTTTACATGTAATAGAATAGGGTCAAGTATTCAGAATTAAACCAGTCGCGCCACTTAGTTAGTATTTCTTCTTTTCAAAGGAAAATATAAAATATATTACATGATTTGCGTGTCACTCTCCTTGTTTGATTTTCTTTATAGAATACACAAAATATATAGGTGAAGCTCTTGAAAGCTTATGTGTATTGTGAGTTGTGACACTGAGATTCTTTGTATCAAAGTGTTATCATGCTTTGATTTATATTTGTTTGCTGAGATGTATGGTACAAAAGTTATATATATGGTCAATATGAATTTTACATGTAACACCTTTCTGTTACGTTACTCTAGAACAGAGATGTGAAACTTTCAGGTGTCATATTTGATTCACTCTAAAAGAGAGATGTGGAACTTTCAGGTGCCATATTTGATTCAGTGGGGTGAGATTGAGGGGGATCATGCAAGCTGCCTTAGAGGGGCAACAACAGCACTGTCTAATGCCTCATTACGGCTACCAATCATTGGGAGTGTAAATGTAAGACTTTTATACTTCATTAGACATCAGTTCTGTCATTCTGTGCATACGGCCAAATATCATGTTGTTTGATATGCTTGCAGGCCAACTGCGAGGAACTTACAGAAGTCCTGAAGTCAGCAGCACAACTGCTTGAACCGCTTTCACCTTGCATCGAAAATTTCCTGCCAAAGGTGAGACTACAGGGATTTTTGAAAAACATATATACCAAAACAGTGTGATGCCTTAGCTTTCTTTAGATGCTTTTCTGGGAGATGTTCAATAACTGAAATCATTAAATATATCAATAAATTCACTGTATCAGATATAGTTTTAGATGAAATATAGTGAGAATATCTAAACCTTTCAACCACCATATGATTTGCAATTTCTAAGCTATAACTCAAAATAAGATAGGGTGAAGAAAATAGCAAATTAAATGAAATAGAAACTTAGTTCCTAGTGTAGTAGTGTTCCTTTTTAACTCATATGCCTTCTTGTCAAAAAAAAAAAAAACTCATATGCCTATCATTGCTTCTTGTCTTTAATTGATGTTGTGTTTAGAAATTTGCAAAGTTTTAGATAGTCTCAGTGGTTGTGGTGAATATGGTGTTCTCATTTGCTTAGTTGTAGTACTTATTTATTATGCGACAAAAAAAATATCTTGTCATGTAAAAATTTATATTGCCATGTAGGTTGAACAAATCGACGATGTGGCCTCTAATCTGGCCCAGGTTATCGCTACTGAGAGAACCTTGATAGAGGAGTGCGGTAATCTCCTATACCAAGCACAGAACCTGCAGGTATGGATCTAAATTGATAATCATCTCACTTCAGTCAGCATGTACCACTTTCCCTGGCTGGCAAAATATCTAACTGATGTGATGACAAATCCCAATTGCATAGATGAGGGAGTCCAGCTTGAGGAGTCAAGTGATGCAACTGAAACAAAATGAAGCAAAATAGAAGGAAGATGGGGAAAACACGCCCGCGTTTGTTCAACACTTCAACTGAGTGAGCTAACTGTGCTCCACTGTTGGATGTCCAAGAGGACGGAAGTTGCCTATACATCACCAAAGGCATAAGTGGATTCTACGAATTGCTGATTCTTTTCCAGTACATATGTCATGTAATTTTCTGTGGTAACATTTTTTGTCGTCTAGCTATTGGAAAAACAGACACAGTCATAGTTTTACAAATGGAAATTTGTTGATTCTTTGTAGTTCGCGGGTTGCGCAAATACCATTGTCTATTTGTTAGTGTTTGACGAAAAATATATAAATATCAGCACACTCTTGTTAAGACGTGTAAAAAAATATACATATTATTTCTCGCTAAAAGAGAACATTATTTTGAGAATAAACAGGAACAACTTGGTTAAGGAACACCAACTACTAGTCTACTGAAAACCATAATATTTTAGCGAGACAAGTGTTTCTCACGAAATGTGCAAAGAGTCGCTAATGTATTTGGAGACCTTAAACTTGGGTGAAGAAACCCAACAACTCGAAAGTGGGCCGTGAAGGAACCCAATGCACGCTCAGCTTATCCACTTGTCAAAGGTGTAAAATCCCCTAAAAAAATTGTCAAAGGTAAAAATGGGTATCTCTTTTATCTGTATTGTGTTATCCATGTGTAATCTTCTATCTATGTTAAATTATTATTGTTTGAACCACATCAATTATATGTTAAATTATTGTTGTCTGAACCACATCAAACCAAAAATATCTAAAACCAAATTCAGTATAGAATTTGAAATAGATATATCCATATATATTTATGATCAAGCATGGGTAAAAAAATAACGCAAAAACATCAATAAAATCATGTTGACAATTTTTAAAGATTATTAATTTTGCTAAAGAAAGTAACTATATTTATAAAATTCTAGCACTCCTTTCATCTACAGAAGAACACAATTCTCGTTTATCTTGGAGTCAAACAATTTGAAACTTTGACTAAAGTTATATAAAATGGTACTAATATTCTTGATACAAAATAAGTACTACGTATTAAATTAGTTATAGAATATATTTTCATAATAGTAAGTTTATTTAGAGAAAAAAATGCTAACAATATGAACTATGAATTTAGCTAAACTTGAACTAATTTGACCCTCACGAATTTTATAATTATATTCTTTTGTACCATGCAGTAGTATATATGGAGGGATGGAGCCCACATGTTTTGTTGTGAATACCTTTTTTTTTGGTGGTAAAGTCCCCCTTTTGTGCTGCCGTTGCTCTGATAAGACAGTGACTGAGCTCTGGCGATAACGTTTGCACGCAGGGGTAGTGGCTGTCGCCGTCCGGAGAGGACACGGTGATGCTCCGGCGAACCAGACGACGCGCACGCGCGGCGGCACATCTCTACGCCCGGATTGGTCCCGTCAAAGCTGACGCGGAGTCCCTTGGCGCCATCCTCTCAGGCAGCTCTTCCTCTCCCTTGTCGAGCCAAACGAGAGGCGAGAGGCGAGAAAAGCAGATTCGGAGCCTGGAGAAAGAAAACGCACTCTACAGACTAGACTAGTACAGTTCAGCAGATGTGGAGGCGGCAGGCTAGGCTACGAAAACCCTCCTCTCCGCGTCGTTTCCTTGTGACCGTACGGCGAGAAGGCGACGCGGCGCGGTACATTGCATTGCGCTGTCAAATCGAGAGCGCGCCGTCGCCGTCGCCGCCCCAGCGCGCGCAAAGTCTCCGGCGCGAGAGACGCCGGCCACACACACGGCACGGGCTCGGCGGACCGACTGGCCGCTCTCGTACGTAGCTTGTAAGATACAGGTAGAAAGTGTCCCGACGACGACGAACCGTTGCTGTGTGCCAGCCGCGACGGGTCCTCGCGGTCGTCTGTTGCTTTGCAAAGTTGCAAGCTAGCGACGCTACCATCATGACGAGTCGCCGTCGTTCGTCGAGAACGACGCGCGCGAGAATCGTTGTCGTTGTGGAGAATAGCTAGAGCACGGACAGATGCAGTGTACGACTGTACGTAACGTACGACGGGCAGCCGAGCCGAGATCCTCCACGAATCGCGTGGTGAAAAGATGTGTGTGGGTACATGCATGGGTTCGTGCAGTCCTGGGCGCGGGTGCTCGCAAGTCACGGATGAGTTGTACGTACTTGTAGGAGTACGTACCACGGCCTCCTTTTGGACTCGTGGTGCGTTGCGCGTTAGCTGCAAAATAGGTTGTCGTCCTACGCGTACGACTCGTCGAGATTAACACTAGCGTTGTCGGAGTAATTCGAAACCGTGCAAGTGCAATTGCAAATATATAGTACATTTTATATAGGAGGAGTAGTAATAATAATTGTACTTTTAAGTGCTGACAAATTAAGCAAATTCCTGCCGATCGAGCTTATGTCTGGGGCCTTGATTCACTGACGTTGACCCTGCTTGTGTACGTCTACAGGCCGGCCGCTTCTCAGTTTGGAGTTTGGACTCTAGTAATACGTAGTCTACGGTCTTCTCAAGTACCATACGAGATGCTGTACGACATTGCACGGATGAAAAAAAAAACAAAAACAGTTAGGCCATCGCGATTTCGCATGTGCAGCATCTCTTCTTCTCTGAACAAAAACATCCACACGAGACGAGGCGACGAGCGCACCAGACGAAACACCGTAAAGCGAACGAACACGAGCCACTGCTAGCGCAGGCCGGCCCCACGAAGCCCCGACGGCCGGGCCCACGCGGCAGCAACCGCTCTCCTGTCCTGTCTGGCTGTCTCCTCTGCACTTCCCCCTGCCTCTTCAAATACGAACACGGCGCCCACCACTCTCGCCGCACTCATCACTCGAAGGCAGCGTCGGAGCATCCGATCCTCCACCACTCCACCGTTGCGCCCGGTGCGCGGCGTACTGCGCGATACGCGGACTCGGTGGCAGCGGCGGCCATGCCGCTCTCGGTGCCGTCGACGCCGGCCGTGCTCAAGGCACTGCCGCGGGCGCTCTCCCTCGCGGCCGCGGTCGTCGCGGCGACAACAGCGTCCCTGCTCCTCATCTGCGCTGTTGTCTCCAACTCCCACCACGCGGCGTCGTCCTCGTCGCCGCAGCTTCCCCCGTCCGCCAGCGCCTCCACCGCGGCTCTGGCCCCGGCGCCCGCGCCCGACGGCCCCGACCACCACCACCCCCACCCCCACCCCCCGCCTCCCGTTCCCCCATGCCCGCCCAACGCCACCCACGATGTCCCCTGCCACGAGCCTCCTTCGGGCGAGCGCCACTGCCCTCCGCGCCCGCCGCCTCCGCCACCTCACCCGCCGAAGGATCCACCGCCGCACCCTCCGCCGCCTCCGCCGCACTGCCGCGTCCCGCCGCCGCCCGGGTACCGCCCGCCCCCGCCGTGGCCCGCGCGCCGTGACCGCGCGAGGTACGCGAACGTGGACCTCCCGCCGCCGCCCCCGGTTAAGGTGGCGGCTGGGCTGGAGCAGGACCCCGTTCGCCGTCGCGGGGAGTGGCTGGTGTTCACCGAGGGGGTGCGGGATTATGTCGAGCAGCTGGAGCGCGTCGTGCCGCTCCGTGGCGGCGTGGTGCGCACGGCGCTCGACATCGGGTGCGGGGTGTGTACTTTTGCATGAAAACTTTTCATATTTTCGATTCAGAACCTACTCGTTGGAAGGGTGGATTTTCACTACTTGATTACCATCTCTTGTCGAGATCGATGTGATTGTCACGTCTCTCTCCGCTCACGTGCTCATATGCGTCACTGACAGGTTGCGAGCTTTGGGGACTATCTGCTCAACTATGGCGTACTCACCATGTCCATTGCGCCGAGGAATAATAGACTTGGTCCACAAGTGCAGCTCGCCTTGGAGCGTGGACTGCCTGCGATGATCGGAGCGCTTGTTGCTCACAGGCTACCATATCCATCGAGATCCTTCGACATGGTGCACTGCGCGGACTGCCTTGTTCCATGGACTGCTCATGGTAGGACATGCAAGACATCATGCTATTCCTGAATTCTGACCACACGAACATACTTCCTGATGTATCATCTATTCACTGTATCTAGTTTACTATTATGTCACTGATTATTTATTTATTCAAAGTGAATTTCCTATTGGCAAATGTTGGAGTCAGTGAACACTGAACAGAACACCCTCCTCATATGTCGATGTCAATACTAAAGTACAGTTGTTTGGTCGAGTGCTCTTGTTCTCATTCACCTATAGCTGATTCCAGATGGGCTCTATATTCTGGAAATTGACCGTCTTCTCCAACCTGGTGGCTATTGGGTTTTCTCTAAACCACCTGTCAAGTGGAAATCTACATACAACATTTCTAATCAAGGGACCAGAGACATGCAGAACAATCAATTAGCTATGGATTATATGTTGAATAAGCTTCATTGGACGAGGGTCTCTGAAGAGGGCACAATTTCTGTTTGGAGAAAGCCTTCTTGTCATCTCCACTGTAACCAAGAAGCAAATGCAAAGCTCTTAGGATTGCCACCACTCTGTACAGGAGAAGACCCAGATAGTGCCTGGTAAGTTTTTAATTGTCTCCCCCTCACTTTGCATATCCAGTTAAATGCAATGAAACATTTGCAAATTTTAGCTTCAGCTATCCTTTCCCACTTAGAGGTTGTATAATCGAAACAGAATGTAAAAGGATAATACTCATCTTGAAATGTTGTTGTCTTATCAACCACAGTGCAACCTCATCTTGCCTTCATGTTATCCTTGTGATATGACAATGCACACGATAGTTTAGCTGGATAAATAAACGTATTTAATTTCACTTTGTGGCTGCAAAACCGACACTGACAAAAGTTAGTAAGTCGTATCCGTAGTTTATTCTAAAGCCTTGCAGTATGAACTTACTTTAAAACCATATCATCATCTACCTATGTTCTGTTCTGAATGAGTCAATGTCATGTGCAGTTGTAAAGTTTATTTAGTCAAATACAGTACCAGGAACAGTTTAGAAGAGTTCACAGAATGGATAATTACAAACACAATACTAAAATAAGGTGCACCAGTGTATTCCAAGGAACTCGCTTCCAAACTGGGGGGAAACACTTGTTGAGCTAATCTAATATTTACTCTTGCATCAAAGTTAATTTTATCGAATTCTTCAACATTACAGTCTTCTTAAATATTACTTTTGTTACGGTGCAGGTATGCAAATATTTCAATGTGTATGACATGTATTCCAAGAGCTGAAACTTTTAATGGCTGTGCTGGTGGTGCTATGGAAAAATGGCCTAAAAGACTTCATGCAGTGCCACCAAGGATAACCAGTGGGGAAATGAAGGGGTTGTCCATTCAGAGATATAAATATGACACTTTGATTTGGGAGAAAAGGGTTAACTTCTATCTAACATATCTAAAATATTTGTCTAATGGAACTTACAGAAATGTCATGGACATGAGTGCTGGTTTTGGTGGTTTTGCTGCTGCTATGTCCAAGCATCCTGTTTGGGTCATGAATGTGGTTCCTGCAAATAGAACAGAGAATACTCTTGGTGTCATCTATGAGCGAGGTTTGATTGGAACATACACTGACTGGTAATGTTAATGAAACTTTTTTCTCTTCAAATAAACTGACACTTCCAAAATATACAGTCAGATATATGAAATAACTCTCAATATTGCTTGCTAATATATTTTCAGGTGTGAAGCCTTCTCTACTTATCCACGAACATATGATCTGATACATGGTAATGGAATCTTCAGCTCCCATATTCACAAGTAAGTGACCTACTAACCTTGCCATGTTTAAGCTTCTGAAAGAAAACAAGAAAAGGCAAAGACTGCTTCTCACGAAGCAAATGAACCATTTAAGTAGTACATTTCCAGAGTTGCAGTTAATTTAAATCCTGGCTCAGCTATCCATCTTGACACTGAAACCATTATCAGGTGTGGGATTATCGACATCCTGGTTGAGATGGATCGCGTTCTCCGGCCAGGGGGTGCCGTTATAGTTCGGGACAGAGCTGATGTTGTTCTCAAAGTCAAGAAGGACGCCGACCGTCTAAAATGGAGTAGTCGAGTTGTTGACACTGAAAATGGGCCTCTGGATCCTGAGAAGCTTCTCATTGTGGACAATTCCCTCCCACTTCGAGGGAGCTAAAGTGATTACTGGCAAGAACCAAGATCAGCAGGCTCTTCATGTTCATGACAACAGGTTCTTGGTCTTCTCATGTTTCGAGAAAGAGCCAGTGGTCTGCGACCTTACTACCTGTACAATATGAATGTCTTTTGGCTTAAAAAGATCCCACTACATGTACAGATGAAGCGTATCAGCTAAACCTATACAGATGAAGGGTACAAGGATATTGGCTATCCTACAATGAGAGATTCAGAATTGCATGCAGATCTACATATATGACCCGTCCAATATATTCGAGTCACTGACGACTCCACAGGATGCCATTTCTTAGCTCCAATCTGCAGGCCTCATTTCTCATGCTCTGACGACTAGCTGTGCAGCTGGAACCATGCGATCACGACTCTGCAGATATGTCTACATTGACTGTACTTTTCCTTTTTGGTGGGATCTCGACTCTGTAGATATATGATACAGGGACTGTACTTTCTTTTTATGGTAAATCCATTGCCTATACATTTTTATATAGTGTTGTATATTGCTGTGTTGTACAAGCGAAGTGGATGTGCAGATCTAGTATTGACATGAATTTCTTAAAGGCATTATCGTAATGGTAGTTATTATTACCGCGTGGAGAAGATGCTTACTTTAGCAGTTTGCGTATACTATGTGTGCAGATCCCCAGTCAGAGTTGCTAATTTTGACTGGTGCTCCGCCTGAGCTAGGAAATGCTCAGAAACCCCTCCTGGAAATTGTATTGTATACTTGCTCGATCCAAAAGATCTGGAAATTGTATTATATACTTGCTCGATCCAAAAGATTTGAACAGACCGAGGAAACAAAACAAGGTCCGATCTGCACCACGAACAGACAAATTAAACAAACACAGGCCACCCGACATCATTCATCTCGCATCTCGCAGCAGAACTGTCATACACGGATACGGATACAACAATTAGCTTGAAGCTTATCACCCAGAATCAGCAACTACTTCAGCAATATTTTCTCACACAACACACCAGCACCATCAGCCGCAGAAACCATCCAGCAATCACTTGAATTATAGTTTCAGTTGGATGTAAACATGGTATACTATACGCGTAGTATAGCAACACTATGCACGAGCTACGCAAATTAACAGAGATTCATACAAGCGTTGAACAACGTGCTGGTGATCAGAGGGGCACAAGGGTAGCACATTTTTAGTCAGGCCTTAACACGTTTGGCGTCCGCGCAGGCTTTCTCTAGATCCCCAAGGAATAACATGTTCGACAACAGACACGTTTGAAGTCTACAAAGATACACAATCAAACTCTGAATTGTCAACGGAAATCAAATATATGGGGCCGGCCCGTACTATTGGACATTAAGGATTCCAACCACGGGAAGTTCAGAATTACACATAAACTGAAATTGCTTTCGGGAAAAATTGCAACACTCTTTTGTTCAAAAAAAAAACTGCAACATTCGTGCTTCCAATTCGACATTGGGATACGATAATTTTGAGGAGGCGTCAAACCTTGAGGAGCAGAGGCGAGGGACTGGTGATTCAGGAGGTGGAAGATCTTGAGGCGCAGCTCTCTAGGCAACCCATCCATGTCTGATGCGGGCACGCGGCTTCTCCGTTCCGAATTCTCGCACTCGCCAAGAAGCTCATGCGACTGCTTGTCACTGCTACCGACTGAAGACGTATTCCCTCAATACGTCTTCCAACCAGAGGAAATGGAAGGCAAGAGGAAGGCGCGAGCGAAGAAGGCAAATCCACGCGTCTCCGGCCCATTGTGGATCAATTAGGCCCAGAACGAACGGCACTGCGTGGCCCATGTCGGAGGCGGCTCCTTGCCCCTTCTTGTAACCGTTGAGAGAGGAGGACACGGCACTGTGGCGTGAGATCGGAACCGAGCCTTGTTGGCTGTGGCGGCGGCGGGCATCGGCATCTCGCCGGTGTTCCGAGTTTGTAATCTAAGCACTTAGCCACTCGTTATTAAGTATATCCAGTATCCAGTTACATCATTCGGGTTACATCTGGTATCGGATTCAGTTCCATCCCGATTCGTCGATCTCTGTATCCCATCGATCGATTTGCAAACGCTTTCGGTCGGATTGATATTCTCGATCGGTAGTGAGCTGCTACCGCCGAGGATTTTTCTGCAATTCCCAAGCACGCGAATCGATTTGTGGAGTAGATCGCGATTCTGGCATCTCATCCATACTTCACCCGTCGTCGGATAGCCATGACGACACCGGAAGAACAACTGGGCAAAATCATCGCTCTCCTGGGAGAGAACTCCAAGGGGATCAACGAGCTGAAGACCTCTATGATGGAGATGCGGGATCTCAAGATGGAGATCTCAACCTGGAAGCCGGAGATGGACCAACGAGTTCACGACCTCGAGCACACCGTTCTGGACCTCAGCGAGCGCATCGATCAGGTGCTGGACGTCGTCAACCCCTCTTCGTCACCACTGATGTCGCCACGGCAAGCGTACCCGCGCGTCACTACTACGACTCCGGCGCCGATCACGGCTGCAATCCGGGAGGACCACTTCGCCTCGCCGTCCAAGCCGGTGCTGAACTCCGCTCACCTGGAGTTTTCCCCATCAAGGGCGGCACCAGGGTCGTTAGACCACAGCAAGCAGGGTTACGGGGTGGTGTATACCACTGCCCCAACCCAACCCTCGGGTACAGGTGCGAAATCTCACCATACTAAAGTTTCCTCACTTCATACTGAGTATCCTGAGCAGCCTGATCCATATTATTACCACTATCCCATGTATTCCACCGCCACACCCTTTCCTGAAGTCGAGTTCCATAAGTTTGATGGCACAAATCCTAAACTCTGGATCAAACGTTGTGAAACTTACTTCGATGTGTACCAAACCGATCCTAGTTTATGGGCTCGCTTAGCTTCTATGCGAATGACAGGTTCTGCTGCTCTTTGGTTTCAAACCCTGTCAAACCCAACTACCACCATGACATGGGAAACTTTTGTTCTAGCTATTTGCAATCGTTTTGATAAGGATGAGCACAACCACCTTCTTCGACACTTTTTCCACTCCAAGCAAACAACCACTGTCACAGAGTATGTAGAAGAATTCAGTGACATTGTTCATCATTTACTCGCGCATGATCCATCTTTCTCACCTGCTATCATTACCAACCGTTTTATTGATGGTTTAAAGAAAGATATTAGAGCAGTTGTTGTTATGCATAGGACACAAGACCTCGATACTGCTAGTTCTTTGGCCCTTTTGCAGGAGGACGCCACCCAAGAGGTTCCTGTCAAGAGGTTTGAATCCAATTCATCTTCTCGGAAATCCTCTGGTGATGGGATGAAACATACTTCTGACACTGGTAAACCAAGCTTCAAACACAGTGATGAGAAGAAGCCAACTCCCACACCACAATCTAAATCCACTGATGACAATGTCAATGCTCTGAAGAACTACCGAAGAGCCAAGGGCCTCTGTTTCAAGTGTGGTGAAAAATGGTCTCCTCAGCACAAGTGTCCTGCTACTGTGTCCCTGCATGCTATGGAGCAGTTATGGAAATGTATCACTACTGGTGAGGACTTGGAGTTTCTTACACAGTCTAGTTCTGATTCTGAAGAAGACTTGATGGCTATATCTTTACAAGCACTCAGTGGTACTGAAGGACCTAAAACCATTCGTTTGAGAGGCCATTTGAATGGTAGAGAGGTGTACATGCTAGTGGATTCTGGTAGTACTCACAGTTTCATCAGTGCTCACCTCCTTCAGAATTTAGATTCTGGACAAAAGTTGAATCAATCTGTCACAGTCAAGGTAGCCAATGGAGAACTGCTTCACTGCACTCATCAGTTGCCAAATCAGTTGTGGGCCATTCAAGGGCACTCATTCTATACAACTTTTAAGATCATACCATTGTCCAGTTATGATGTGGTTCTTGGTATGGACTGGTTGGAATTACACAGTCCAATGGAAATACACTGGGGTGAGAAGTGGTTGAAATTCAAACACCACCACCAACAAATTCAGTTGTTGGGTATCTCTACTTCCACTCAAATGGGCACACCAATCTCACAGTATCAGTTACAAGCACTGGAGAGGACAGATTATATTCTGTACATGGTACAGTTACAGGCTAAAGAGGAGTCCAGCTCACCATCTTTACAAATACCTCCTAACTTGCAACAAGTCCTGCAGCAGTTTGAAATAGTTTTTGCTCCTCCCACAACCTTACCACCTGAACGTTCTGGGGACCACCAGATTCCTCTCCTGGAAGGGACTTCTCCTTTCTGTTTGAGACCCTACAGATACAATCCTGCCCAGAAAACAGAGATCGAAAACCAAATTGCTGATATGCTCCAAAAAGGGTGGATACAAGTCAGTTCCAGTCCTTTCTCTTCTCCTGCCTTACTAGTCAAGAAGAAAACAGGTGACTGGAGATTGTGTGTTGATTATCGAAGGTTAAATGCTATCACTACCAAAAACAAGTACCCCCTACCACTTATCGAAGATCTCCTTGATGAGTTACATGGAGCTCAATGGTTCTCTTCCTTGGACTTATGTTCTGGATTTCATCAAATCAGGATGACCAAAGAAGAAGAATACAAAACTGCATTCCAGACACATCGTGGGCATTTTGAATACTGTGTGATGCCTTATGGAGTCACAGGAGGACCAGCTACTTTTCAGGCTGTTATGAACATCATTTTAGCTTCTCTCTTAAGGAAATGTGTTGTGGTCTTCATAGATGACATACTCATATACAGCAAAACATGGGAGGAACATCTCCAACATTTGTCATTGGTTCTGGAAATCTTACAGAAGCATCAGTTTCATGTTAAGCTCACTAAATGTTCCTTTGCCAAACAACAACTCACTTACCTTGGACATGTTGTCCGCTCCCAAGGTGTGGCTACTGATCCTAACAAAATTGACACTATAAGGAAATGGCCACAACCTCAAAATGTTAAAGATCTGAGAAGTTTCCTTGGTATGGTGGGTTACTACAGGAAATTTGTTGCTCAGTGTGGCCTTATTAGTAAACCCTTGACTGAACTTCTTAAGAAAGGTACTATATTCATGTGGACACCTACTGCAGAAGCATCTTTTCAGGCCCTTAAACAGGCTCTTATCACTGCTCCAGTT
>Ga0182004_10000620_pt1 | contig 22685 bp, 13 predicted proteins | sample Sormic07211540_1_FD_120479 | JGI IMG/M metagenome (GOLD analysis project Ga0182004, IMG submission 120479) | Endophyte microbial communities from Sorghum bicolor roots, Mead, Nebraska, USA - 072115-40_1 MetaG | ecosystem: Host-associated > Plants > Roots > Unclassified | place: USA: Nebraska...
CAAAAAAGACTACTGTGGCTCCAGTCACTACAGATTTGAAACCATTTGGCATAAATGGTGACCAGTTTGATACATCCACCTCAAACACACCAGCAAATACAACGACTATAACAATGATTATCTGCATTTGGAAACAGGTGCATCAGTCCATAGTAAACAACATTGCATATGCCTTCTACCTCATAAACATGAAAAACTAAATCTTGAGAAATATAACACCAAAAATTAAAAAGCATTGCCTTGTGCAAGCACAAAAACTTATCATAGAACAACTAGTATCATATGGAAAGGCTCACTTATCCACCTACCTACCTACCAATGTTACAGGAAAATATCACCTAGCCAATTCAAATATGAGCAAGTTCAAGTTGCAGAAAACACGAAACCCAATATGAGCGTTTAAGCAATCTTACCTTCAATGTTGTCATAAACGTGTTCACTGCTGATGACTCTTTGACACCACGGCAGAGAATCGCTGTTAAGATGATGAGAAGAATGGGGGCCAATATATTAATTGATATGACACCACCAAAAAACTCCTCCCCATGACCTATCCAGCTTGGAATTTGGCCCTTCAAGAACGGGATTAGCTCCAAGAATTGGATAAAGTAGCTTGCTAAGCTACGAGCAATGCTTGCTGCACCGATATGGTAATCCACCATCAACTGAGTGAAGACCAAGAAGGCGGTGATCTCATTGAATGCTGCATATGTGTACAAGTATGCTCCCCCAACCACAGCAGGGAACCGAGATGCGAGTTCAGCGTAGCACAATGCATTGAGCACACACGCAGCTCCAGCAAGAACAAAACTGATTGTAACACCTGTTATATACCATCATGTTAGTTTCAGTTCCACAGAAACGAAACGAAGGAATATATGCTACTTAGGCAAATAAAGCAACACTTCAACTGGAGCATTTGAAGTAGCATAACAAACGACTACTTCCGTAAATGTTCCACAACAAGCGTGAACGATGCCCCAAAATCACTGCCCCATGAAACCAACAAGTTATTGCTCCACTGTAAACATTTTATACTGCAAATGTCGTCATGTCGGACTGGACTGAGCAGCAGCAGTGTTTGGTTTCGATTCAAATTTACTATGGGGCTGTAGGGTTGACCTGGGCCGGCGTCGCGGGCGACGGTGCCAGTGACGACGAATATGCCGGCGCCGATGGACGCACCGATCCCGAGCAGAACGAGCTCAAGGACGCCGAGCTGCCGCACGAGGCCCTCGCCGGTGGCGGCGGCGGCGGCGGAGCCGTGGGCGCCGAGGGGCTTCCGGCGGAGCGCCGCGGCGCAGAGGCCAGAGAGGAAGGGGCGGCCGGCGGTGGAGGAGGGCCTGTGGCCGTGGGCTTCCTCCATGGCGTCTGAGGAGATGGGGAGCTGGTGGCGTCGCGACTTGGGTCGTCGCGTCCTTGGCGTCCGCGCCCAGATCGAGCGGAGTGACGTCGGCTCTTGCGTCATGCGGAGGAGGCGTGTGGCCCCGCCGCCGCGGCCGGGCGCTGGTCGGGATCGGGAGGGTAGAGGGAAGGAAGACCCTGGTTGGGCTGGCATTGTCCGATCTTGGGCTGTAGAGGAGGTGTTGGGTTGGGCTTTCTTTGAGTTCTACTCCAGTATGACTTTTCTGGGCTCCATGCAGTTTGGACCTGTAACAAGAGTGCGTTTGACGGTTTAGTAGTGTTCCTTTTTAGAAAAAGTTCACATTAACTGTCTTGACTTTTGCGAAAATCTATTTTGTCTCTATAAATTTAAAAATGATAAATTACCACCCTAAAATTTTAAAACCATTTACTTTATCCTGACCGATTATAAACGGTTTTCAAATGCAGTTTTTTATCTTAGCTAAATATTTAAAAAAAAATTATAATAAATCACAAAAAAATTATAAAATATAAAATTCAATTTTATTAGGCTCATCATGAGTATATTTACACAATTAATATATATATATAGTATATTTTACTATGATTTTTTACTATATATTTAGATATATGCTTTTAGATAATTAATTCATAGCCGTAGTTTCTACCGTCCAAATATGATGAAATTTTTGTGATAGATTAATTATTGTATATGTAAATTATAATAAAAAATTATATTTATTGGATCAAGTATAACTTAGTTATATATTTATGTATCATCATGAGTAGGTGTATGCTTGCTAAAAAAATAAAAAGTGGAAGAGGCGCTGTACAGTGGCTGCACTGCACGTCTGCACCGGCAGGCAGGTAGGCAGTGGCGGAGCTAGGATCTAAAACTTGGGTATTTCCACTTCTATGTTATGAAAAAAAGTCGAATTCATAGGTTTAAATATGGTCAATAACACTGCAAATCAGTAACTTTAAACCAATATTTACTTTCTAGATTCTAGACTTCTAATTAAAATGTTAGCTTTTTACCTGTTTTGAGCTCGAATGTGAGAAAATACTATAGATTATAGCATTATACATTAATATATATAAGTATATATATATATATATAAAAAAAAATGTACCAAAATAGTTGAGTATTTTCAAGAATAGAATACACTACATCCGCCCATGCAGGTAGGCCAGTCCACAGTCCAGCAACGTGCCGCGCGCAAAGGGCAACAGCCAGACCTGCAGGCTGGAAAACGACCTGGGGCCTTGTTTAGTTCTAAAAGAAAATTTTGGATTTTGCTACTGTAGTATTTTTGTTTTTATTTGACAAATATTGTCTAATCATGAATTAACTAGGATCAAAAGATTCGTTCCGTAATTTACAGACAAATTGTGTAATTAGTTTTTGTTTTCGTGTACATTTAATGCTTCATGCATGTGCCGCAAGATTCGATGTGACGAGAAATCTTGAAAACTTTTTAGATTTCGGGGTAAACTAAACAAGGCCCTGGTTTCAATTCAGCGCGATTCGTTTACCGTCCTTTTTGACAAAACGACCGTAAAATGGGCAGGTGGACAGGACTTCTGGAGAAACCGTCCTGCAGGCTGCGGCGCCGCCTCCAATCTGGAACGGAATTCCACGGGCACAACGGCAAATGTCTCCTGCTGTCGTCTGGTGCGCGCGCACGCTGGCACCTTGTTCCTTTCCTCCACTGACAGCTATCGCTGGCAGCGAGCCAACGATCGCGTGGCCAGCCACCACGAGAACGGCTAGCTGCTGGCTGCTGCCTTAACCGATCGAGCGACCTACCGTACCCTAACGCACTGTTTACATTGGAGATGAAATTTTTTTAATGTCACGTCGGATGTGTCGGAAGTATGTCGGGAGGGGTTTTAGAAACTAATAAAAAAATAAATTACATAGCTCGTCACGAAACTGCAAGACAAATCTATTAAGCATAATTAATCTGTCATTAGCACATATATGGGTTACTGTAGCACTTAAGGCTAATCATGGAGTAACTAGGCTTAAAAGATTCATATCGCGATTTTCAACCAGTGTAATTAGTTTATTTTTTTATGTACATTTAATGTTCTATTCATGTGTCCAAAAATTCGATGAGATGGATGAAAAAAATTTAGGTGGAAAACTAAATAGGGCCTACTGAAACAGTGCGTGTGAGCAAATCCAAACAATCGCGTGACAGTTGGACCCAATCAATCAACGAGGGCATCGTATTTCTACCATCTTTCTGATGTATAAAGGCTGGTGAGCAACTTCCATAGTTTGCTAAAAATATTTGGTATTATAGAATTTTTACTAAAACCATAAAAAATAGCCTCCAACAAGTTGGCAAAACTACTTGGCAATTTTGTGAGCTTGGCGAAATTCTCCCTTCACTTGGCAAATATGCAAAGTCCTCCATCGCTTGGCATTACGTGTATTCCAATTTGCCAACTTGTTGGAGGCTCAATTTTATGATTTTGACAAAAATCCTAGGATGTCAAGTTCTTTTGCCAAGTCCAAATAGCAAACTGTTGGAGAAGGTCTTTTTTCACGTGACATTTGGTTTTGAGACTTGGCAAAACTATAGATTTCTCAAGTGAGTTTTAGTAAACTGTTGGAGTTGCTCTAGGCCTTGTTTAGTTGCAAAAATTTTTACAAAATATTCAATATAACATTTTCGTTTGTATTTGATAAATATTGTTCAATCATAAACTAACTAAGTTTAAAAAATCTGTCTCGCAAATTATAAACAAATTATATAATTAGTTATTTTTTAATCTATATTTAATACCACAAGAATTAATGTGACGGAGAATTTAAAAAATTTTATAAAATTTTTTAGAAACTAAACACGGCCTTAGTTGTACCCAAAATCCAAAAACTTTTCATAATTTTCCATCCCATCAAATCTTATGGTATATGCATGAAGCATTAAATATAAATAAAAAATAACTAATAGTATGAGATAAATATTTTGAATCTACTTAATCTATGATTAAACAATAATTACTAAATATAAACAAAAATGCTACCCAAAAAAATTCTCCAACTAAATAAGGCATAAATAAGGCCTTGTTTAGTTCCCAAAATATTTCAAGATTCTCCGTCACATTGAATCTTGCGGTACATGTATGGAGTATTAAATTTAGACGAAAACAAAAACTAATTACACAGTTTGCATGTAAATCGCGAGATGAATCTTTTGACCTTAATTAGTTTATGATTGGATAATATTTGCCACAAACAAACGAAAGTGCTACAGTATCCAAAATCCAAATTTTTTGCCAACTAAACAAGGCCTAAAAAGCAGGGTCGTTCATGGCAGCCACATGTTATTCCTGCTAGAAGAATTATTATGATGGATTGATGGGTTAGATCGATGTCCTAATCCAGCATGGATGCACTCGATTGCATCGAGACGACGCACGGCAGTCCGGAACTCTGGATTGGATCGCGGGAAACCCAGGACATGAGGCTCAGGTCAGCTGCACTGCACTGCGGCGTCCTAAAAGAATCGGACCATTGTCATGATATCGAGAGTGATGGGACTAAAATGTTTAGGTTGTGTTTAGTTGCACTTAAAATCTGAAAAAAACAAGATTTTTTATTACATCAAATCTTGCGGCATATGTATGAAACGTTAAATAGTTAAAAAATAACTAATTGTACAGTTCGTCTATAATTTACGAGACGAATCTTTTGAGACTAGTTAGTTCAGAATTAGACATTAATTATTAAATACAAACAAAATTGCACAGTAGCTAAGTTCCAAAAAAATGTGTCTAAACAAGGCCTTAGTTGAAAAGTTTTTGTACGTCATATTGAATATTTTATGAGATGTCAGAAAGAATATTCGGATACTAATGAAAAAACTAATTACATAACTCACCGAGACAAATTTATTAAGTCTAATTAATCTATCATTAGCATATGTATTACTATAGCAATTATAGCTAATCATAGACTAATTAGACTTAAAATATTTGTCTCAGGGTTTTTATATAAACCGTGCAATTAGTTATTTTTTATCTATATTTAATACTTCATTATGTGTCTAAACATTTGATAGGATGGATTGAGAAGTTTTGAATGGGGCCTTGATTAGTTCATGAAAAAAATTTGATTTTGCCTACCGTAGCACTTTCGTTTGTATTTGATAATTATTGTCCAAGAACTAATTAGAATCAAAAGATTTATCTTGCAAACTGTGCACTTAGTTATTTTTTAATTTATATTTAATATTATATTTATGCGGCAAAATTTAATGTGACGAAAAATCTTAAAACTTTTTGGAAGCTAAACAGGGCTCGAACCAGAAGAGTGTGCGAGAACAGGTGCTCGGCTGTGCTCGATCATCAAGCTTTGAAACGGCTTTGCTAGAAGAATAAATGTATCGACAGTGACAGTACCACCCGTCGCGTCTTCACAGATCACAGTATTCACACCGAGGCATTGTTTAGTTTCGAAAACTGAAAAGTTTTTAAAACTGTAGCATTTTTGTTTTTATTTGACAAACATTATCCAATCATAGAGTAACTAGGTTTAAAAGATTCATCATGTGATTTACAGGTAAACTGTACAATTAGTTTTTATTTTCGTCTATATTTAATACTCTATGCATGTGGCATAAGATTCGATGTGACGGAAAATTTTAAAAAGATTTTGGTTTTTGGGGTGAACTAAACAAGGCCCTAGAACTACTCCAGTAGAAGCAGCCACCCTCCACGTTACACGCACCAGAAAATTATGTGGTCTAGCTAGGTCAAGGGTGTTGTCTCGATTTCTCTCGAAAATACACCGCCTTGTTGCTATCTTTCGGTTGCCTGCCGTCCCTGTCCAATATATATTGATATTTGTTGCATTAGGATAACTTAATTTGTATTTTCATCGAGAGAGAGCGGGGGATGGAGAGAGAAAAAAAAAAGATACTACATCCAACGTATCACTAATTCACTATGCGTACGTATTACATATTCCCGATAAATTCACGAAAGAACACAGCTCGTACACTGATCTCTCGAGTACGACTTCACTGCCCGTTTTTTTGTTGCATGCATTGCTCGGCCGCCAAACGTCATCTTCAAATTATATATATCGCGCTCGCGGGACGCTTGCCCATGTCTCTGGCATGCTATTAGTTTTGCCTGGCTTGTGCGTACACGTTCCACTGACGACGGTCCGCATTGAAGGATCTGTGTTCTGTGCACGCAAATTTCAGCTCTAGTGTGTGGTCCAAGTCCATGGCTTGGGTTTTGCGTGCACTGAACACGATTGCAGATAACAATAACCCAGCAAATCCGCGGTGCCAAGCACCAACTATTTGTTACCCTTGTGTTGCATTAATATTCCTCACAAATCACAATGACGTGCTTGTCTGCTTCATAGTTGATACGTGCAATTGTTAACACGAGCTTCGATATACTAGTAATATCGTGAACTACGACGTATTGTTCTGACGGATGACCCACTTCTAATTTGCCAACGAACGGCGCAACCGTAGAATTTGCTTTGGATAGAGATGCAACCTGCCACAGTGCCAGCTACTCATTCAACAAACGATGGATTCTTCATCCATCATATTTCCCGTTTTGGTTTAGCCGTGTCTGTGTGCGTGGTGTGCAAGAACCCAACGTACCAAAGCTTGGCTTCGACGCCCAAACACCCGCTTAATGCCCTAATAGGACATGGTGTGGTGTCGACATCCAAGGCAAATCCATCTTTCAAGAATGGCAAAGCATTTCATTGACTCCTTTGTTGGATGCTATCCGATAACAATGTTGTGACTCATGTGCCCTCCTCTCCCAATCCCATCTTCCACTTGAGGCTCCTTTCTGATTGAAAACCCTTTGTCGGTTTTCCAATCAATAATATTGGCATGTGCGTAGAAAAAGAGGTTCATAGAAGAATTTGGTTTTGTATGTACAAAAGCAAAACCAGCAAGACAAACTTTGCTCAATTTGTGGAGACAATTTTACATAATGTATTTTACATTTTTTTCTTTTCGGGCCTTGATGCCTTGTACATTTTGAACTTGTACTGCTCATTCTTTTATTTGATTGAAAAGGCAAAAAAAAAAAGGTAGGGAACTCCCCTACTGATTGGGTTAAAAAATATTGGCATGTGCGCATATCGTATTCTTCATGAAGGCATCATTTTATTTTTTTGGTAAACATATTGTTGGTTGTTGCTACTATAGATAAGATGACTATTGGTTGTTGGTGTTGTAGAGGTTTCATGCAACTTTTGATTTGTGGTAGTATGTCATGTGGTCACTAGCATTGTATAGGTGGTTGTCGGCTTGTAGCGGATGATGTTATTGTAGAGTGTTTTTTTTATTTATTTATCAGTTTAACATGTTAGTTTTCTCTCTTAAAATCATTCTTTTTAGAAATCATTGTTGTATATAGTAAAACAGAGCTTTTAATTAGGAGCACAGGATGGTGATCTATCTATATTTTAAATTTTGATTCGGTGACGACACACATGGGCGGACAATTGTTCCTTGACTAATTTTCAGTAATCATCATCTAAATTGTAAATAGGATTTAGATATAATTTAAAAATGAGACTGTTATTCGGCATTCTCCTCCTGGACGCCCTCAGACTGGACACGACACGACAGGACCAGCCATCTAGCAGCACGGTCATAAAACCTCCGATGGTTGGTGGTTGGATCCTTCGTCCTTCCGTGGCCTTCCCTTCCCTTCCCTCGACGAAGCGAGCTGACAGATGGCCTCCTCCTCCTCCTCGGCCAACCGCAAGCCCCACCTGTCAGCTGTCACCCTCCAACCAGAGCCCACGGCCACATCAACCCCAATCCGCTCTCCCCCGAACAACCGTTTCCTGATCCTCCCTCCCGTCGTCAGCTTCGTTTCGCCTCCGGCATCCGCGTCGCGATTCGCCAAACCAAACGCGCCGCCCCTTATAAGGACAGCATCCCCTTTCCCGTGCGCCCGCCCGCCCCCTCCTCTGCCCCGCGCGAGCTCCCCTTCCGCGCTCCCTTCCCACAACAAGCCTTTCAATCCGTCGTGTGAATGGGTGACCTGGGAGGAGGGGACTGGCGGGAGGCGGTGGCCGAGAAAGGGCCGGCGGAAGCTGCCGCCGGGCCCGACCACCTGGTGGTCATGGTCCACGGGATCGTCGGGAGGTTCGGCTGCTTGCTTGGCTCTAGCTGATCTTCCTTCCATTTAGCTGCGTAATTGATCGACCTCGGCTCTTAATTGCTCCGATAAAAACCTGTTGCCTCACGCTTTTTCACGTGGGGAAAACATTTTGGTTGTTTTGAGAACGTTGGGGGTTTTTCTGGTTAGTTCTCTGATCGTCTGATCATTGTTTGGATTAATTCCATGCGGCGCCGCGGGGTGCAAAACGCAGTTTCCTATGTTTTCTTTTTTCTGAGTGAAATGAAGTAAATTAGTGGTTTGGAGACATAAATTGTGCTCTTAACGAATTGAGGTGCCTCATGCGGAGACGCTACGAGATCTGCACTGGGCAGGTTGGCAGTTCCAACTAGCTACGGAAAAGAAAAGTACGCCCATGCTGATGGATTCAGAGTACCTAGATAGAGTATATCCAAAGCGAAACGCGTTTTGGTGAAATTTCGGTGGATTCACACCAAAATTTATTTGCATTTCGGCCATATAATATAATTGTGATCCTTTTGCACCTTATTTGATTCAGGTAGCATTTTTTAGTTGTTTCGGCCAATGTATTGATCCTTTTACTCGTTATTTTGTTCTACAGCACAGCAGATTGGAAGTTTGGAGCTGAGCAGTTTGATAAGCTGCTCTCAGACAAAGTTATAGTTCATTGTAAGCTCTCTCATTCTGTTCGTCACTTTGTGTTGACAGTATCTCATGAGCTGTGAGTTTTGTATCTACTGGCGTCCATTGTATCGTGCTTTTTCAAATGCCAATTTGACAACTTAGCATATCACAATTACCAATCCTTGAATCTTCGTCTATTCATGCATTTGATTTTCAGTGGCGTCTGACCTTTACACCTGAGGTGCTTGGTTGATGGATTGATGCATTAGTTTTTTTTCCTCAAACACGCAGGAGAGTTGGGTGTCATTGCATTAAGAGAGAGAAAGGCTAAAATGACATGTATGGTTTCTGAGGCGGCATTGTGGCATTTTGTGGCGCTAGGGGTATGCCTGGACACCTAGGCGCCTTCTAGGTGACGTCTAGCCAATATGGCGTAACTAAAACCTTGTGGCATCCTGTGGCGGATGGGGTATGCCTCAACGCCTAGGTGATGCCCCCAAAACCATATTGGCTAGGTGCAGCTCATACTGAAGTTGCAACCGCACGAGGGATCAAAATAAGGGAGCAACCGGAAAAGAAAAGAATGTTTATTTCAAGCTGTTCTTGTTGGCAGATTATGTGTGCTTGATACAAATGATTGGCTTGTTGCTACTTGGCACTCAGCTGAAATAAGATAGGATCATTATCTTATATTCTATGTTTTGTTGAGCTCTTGGAATCTTGTTTCCTTGAAGAATATATGCCTAGCCATGTGCAACTGATGATGCAGAAAGTTGCAAACATTAAAGATGATTGTGGCGATGTTTCTGTGTTATTATAATCTTTCTTATGCTTACTTGAATGCTTTTTTTAATGTGTAGGTAGCAACCGCAACATGCACAAGCTAACTTTAGATGGTGTTGATGTGATGGGTGAACGATTGGCACAAGAGGTTTGTTCTTTCATTATGGTTGTTGCTTGTTTTCTCACCATGTGTTATGCTCTACTATGTTCCTTCTACAAACTGATGACAAATTATCTCAACGAAGGTTATTGAAGAAATCAACAGAAGACCGTATATCAAAAAGATATCTTTTGTTGCACACTCTGTTGGAGGATTGGTTGCTAGATACGCTATTGGAAGACTTTATAAATCACCTAAACCAACATCCGAAAATACTCCGCAAACTCCGGATGATAACAATAGAGGTACCATACATGGACTCGAGGCAGTGAACTTTATAACAGTTGCGTCACCACATCTTGGTTCCAGAGGAAATAAGCAGGTACCTAGTAACTTAAGTCTTGTGTTTCATCATCACATTCAGAAATGAAAAACAATCTATCATCCTTGCATGGAAATACATGCAAATTGATGTAAAAAAATAACTATCTTTCTTGAGTGATAATAATAGTATAATATCTTGGTCTGCAGAAGCCTTTTGTACTCAAAATGTTTCTTCAAACAGTTGATTGAAATTTATCTTGTTTAAATATACAGGTTCCTTTCCTTTTTGGAGTTACTGCAATTGAAAATTTTGCATGCCACATCATTCATTTGATATTTGGAAGAACCGGCAAACACCTCTTTCTTGCTGACAATAATGATGGAAAGCCTCCATTGCTGCAACGGATGGTGGACAATTGGGGGGACCTACAGTTCATGTATGCTTATCTTCGACAACTGCTTTCACATACCTGGGTTGCCAATGCTTATAGCTTACCAATTTATTGTTGTAGGTCTGCTTTGCAAGCATTTAAGCGACGTGTTGCATACTCCAATGTTGGTCATGATCGTATCCTTACTTCACTCCTGAAATTAGCATGTAGTAATAAGCGTTGTTTAAAGTTCTTTTTTCCGTAACTGAATGATTAAGATATTGTTGGGTGGAGAACATCATCAATCAGAAAAGATTCTGAACTACCCAAGGTAAACCTTCTGTATTTTTCGTTGTGACTTGTGTTGGTTTCACTGACCGATAACATGATCTTTTCTTTCATTCTACCATTCCTAATCTGCATTTTAAGTATTCTTCCAGTGGGCTGATTCAACCAACAAGATTTACCCGCATATTGTATATGAGGAACTATCCAAATCAGAAGTTCCTAATCAATGTGCTGACACTGACAACTGCACACTAGAAGGTTTGTGCTAGTGCTTGGGTTATACAATTGAAAATGTGTTTGTTTCACTATTTGTGATTTATATCTTTTTAAACAAAATATGAAATGCTATTATAATATGAAAAATCTAGGCAATTTTTTTCAGGTTGGCAATGTTGCAAAAGCTAACATGACATGGGAATACTGAGATACAATAGCTTATTTACTTCCTAGTGTCTTCCAGTCTTCCTACCTCTCTCTGAATTAGTGATGCCTCACTGTTCTATGTATTCTCACAGTACCTAAGTGGAAGGGCTACCAGAAAGTTTTGGATCTGCTTCCTGCTCACTTGTCAAAATATGATTGACATTAAAATATGATTGACAGTTTTTGCTGTATGTTGATATTGTCAGATTGGGAGTGAGTTCCTTAGTTGCTGTAGGCTTAAAGGAGATAAAGCTTCCCACTTAATCCTGAAAGAAAAATGAATACCTGATTCAAGTATTCCTAGGCTCAGGATTTGGAAATGAGAAATACATAGTTCATCCTATTTTTTTTTCAAAAAAAAAAGGCAAACCTCAATGTGTGTGTCTTTTTTAAAATACCTTTTTTCATGCAGCTTAAAAAAAAGACATAGGAGCATGGCCTCTATCTATCATACTGTAGCTGTTTAATGACCCATGCCATGCTGATTGTCAAGTGGGATCTCTGACTTTATAGCATTTTGCCTGGCTCCTGGGGTTCTACTCAACAATAGCTTTCCCTAGAACACAAGGTCCATGGTCCATGGATATGCTACAGAACGAAACCCCACATGCAAGGATAGTTTCCTGACTCATCCAGATTGAGATTGAGTTATTGACATGCCCAGTCGGGTTATTAACGTGGGCATGCTGCTCGATTATAGAATGTTGGACTTACATCATTTTACCATCCATCCATCCATCCATTCATCACGATTCACGAGTAAGAGTAACCAGGACTCCAGGACCTTCACATATGTTTTCTAGGAAAGCTTTCCATGTCTCCACATCTTCAGTGCATAAGGAGATGCTTTTTGGAAGGGAAGGAAAATATATGTTTTGGATTTTGTTGTATGTTAACCTATGTCCTGACTCATGATCCAACATTATTTAGTTCCTGTCGTGCTTTGTTCCTTACCGTAGAACTGCACATGATGGGCTGATTTCTATTGCAATTTTCAGAACGCCTTTTACAAGGACTTAAGCGTGTGTCATGGGAAAAGGTGGACGTTAGCTTCCACAACAGTAAAGTAAGATCTGCGGCACATAGTGTGATTCAGGTATTGCCTTTGCCTCCTGGTGGCATTCTCATATTCAGAAGTAAAAATTTGCTTCGGTACCAAGTGCATAGTTCGTTCTTTCCCTGTCAACAATTTAGTGGCCAGCACTTAAATGTTTGTGAAAGATATACTGAGGCGGAAGCCTGTCTTGCAATGAAATTTTAACAGGTAAAAGATCCTGTGATGCATAGCGATGGTGCCGATGTCATACAGCATATGATTGACCAATTCATTCTATAGTAAAAGCCCTGGTCTTTGGAAACAGACATGAACCAGGATACGTCATTTGCTAACTGCTGAGTCACCGAGCCTGGTGAGCACGTTTATAGAAATCCCAGGTGTAAGATTTAGTCTCTGATGGGTCAGGTATATAGATATAGAGGGTGGAAACACGTGCACATGTTTGTTGGTTTATTTAGTAATCTGTGATCATATATATATGTTGTACGATATATGTAATTTTAGCACTATTCTTGTTGTAAATGTTCATTTATTTATAGTGTTGGTCTTCTCTAACCCTAATTTTGTGAGCATTTTATTGTTAAGGAAGAATGACCTCACACAACAATTTCATTGAGTCTAATTTACACAACAATTAAATCTATAACTAAGTTATACATGATCTAATGAGTATGAACTTTTTTTTGCCGTTTAAGAATACAATAATTAGCCCACCATAAAAATTTCACCACAATTGAACCATAGAAATTGCATCTATGAATTAATTACAGAAAAGTATAGATCTAAAATTACAATAAAAAATTTATACTAAAGCATATCATAAGGCCAAGTTTGGTCTCTTCGCGCAGCAATGTTTGAGTAAAGCCAAGTTCGGTCTCTTCACGCAAACACTCGGTTTTTAGCTAGAATAACTTGATGAATAGACCAGTTTTAAGCCCATGAATCATAAGCACCGGCGTTGATGTCTAAAACAGTCATAATGCTACACTGAAACATTTGACTCTTAACTCTCGAACAAAGCCAAAGCTAGGTGTTGTACATAAACAGAAGGCGGTAGATGTAAGATGAAGAATCAGGGAATGCTACTAGCTAATTGTATATAACAAAACAAGATTCCCATGCTTGTGTCAAAAGTTCCTCTCATTGGATGTTCCACTTCTGCTCCAGAGCACTGCATATCCGATTTAAACAGCAGGCGGCACTGAGAGGGTAGTTGCAAACTGCACAAACGGGGGAAGTGGTCATCAATAAGGTTGAAAGGAAAACATACAGATAAATAAATAAAGAATATGCAGACATTGCAGTCTGCACAAAATATGTACACCAAGGAAAAGAAAAAAAAAACATAATAGAGACAGGATAATGAATATCCCTTTGTCCAAGCAATGTAATAATCAAAGTATATAATTTTGGACATTTATATTTGCTAGTTTCGCATTCTCTAAATAGGATGTTGGTACCAGCTACTCAAACTAGTCAGAAGCAGGATGATATTTTTGATCCAAACTAGTCATCAGCCCAAGTTGCTACCAAGTTAAGGCCATTTGCTACATGTGCATCAGTGCATGGGAGAACTAATTAACAACCAAACCATGGTGAATGCAAGGAAATAAAACATCACCCAGATCCAAGTTTTCAGCATACAATATGTTTAGTGTTTCAACTAAATGTTACTTACTTTGTATGTAGTCATCTGTGTATTCCTTGTCGATCTTTCCATGGGCCATGGCACCAACCTGGAGATAATGTGCAGACAGTATGAGATTATGTGCAAGCATTAAGGGGTCAAAACAGCTCAGCTTACAAACACAGCTATTTACTCACCACAAACACAAGGGGTTCATCGTCACTGGATTTGGCAACATAGTCAAACAAGTTGACTGACTTCTCAGCACTAAATGAAAGGCCTAAGTATATAAAAATGCATCGATTAGCATATCTATCTATTTGATAGGAAATATGTCATATTAAATAATAGATTCTCACCAATCTTACGTGCACCAACAGGTAGATAGCGGGTAACAGGATTTTTAACAACATTAAGAAGCTTCTCACGCTTCCCAACTGCCGTAATGCTCAGTTTTTGTAACAATTGTGCTGCCATATTATATAGTTAATTGCAATCAGCACAATTATCAAAATAACAGAAACACATAAGATACAGAAGGTATAAGAGTTTTATTAGTAACTTACACATTAAACCACAGAAACGTTTAAATGTTCTTGGCATGCGGACATGAGGTTTGATTTCAAACAATACTCCCTTTTCAGTCCTTACATAAACAGCCTGTAACCTTCCAGCCTTAGTTAGAGGGCTATCAAATATTGCTAGTAGAGCCTGCAAAACATTTTTGAAACAATCATCTAAGACAAGTTGGAAAGGATGTCTGTCAAAGGAATGAGCCGAATAATAGTTGGGCAGGCCCAATCAACTATTTTTTACTAGATCACTAATGTTTTCTTTTCGAAACAGCACAGGATGCATAGCTGATCAATTGGATAATGGAAATAACAAAAGAAAGTACTTGATAACTTGTTATTGAAAAATTGCCCGATTTCCATTTACCTGAAGAAAATGATTTGAGAATCGAATCAAATACAGAGAGGAGTGCATTTTATTCATCTTCCAGTATTTTCAATGTTTTCAGGCAACAAGAAATTTACACTACCTGATGAATGATATCAGGCCTATAATCTGCAGGATTGCGATTCTGCTTCCTCAAATAATTTGCATGATCATCTGAGTTCAAGATTTGCATAGTCTGCAGAGAATGGTAAAAGAAACTGTCAAACTAATATCCATGGGGTGATAATCATTTGTTTACAAATACTTGAATTTTTGTTTCTGCAAACTAATATCCCAGATGCTATGCTTGAATTTTTGTTTCTGCAAACAAAACTGAACCTTTTAAATGATTAAAAAATGGAAATACTAGCAATGGTCAAGGCTACCAAATTAGAAAAGTACAAATGTGCCTTTTTATATACAAAGATAGATGAACCTGTAAACATAGACCGCACCAAGTCTACACTGAGGTGAATAGTAATATCAACTTGACACTTTTATAATTAATGAAAAATGCCTACTTAACACTGGAATCCTAGATGTGCAAGCAACAATCTCTTGCTGGTAAAAGATCTGCAAAAGCTATAGCCATAACCTGAAGAATGGAAATCACAAGCCTCATATGTGCCATATGAGCACATGTAAACAATTGGTCCTGTAAAAAATAAACTTATAACCATACACGTACAAGATGTCACCAATATCTCAACAGGGTCCACTCCAAGCCAACGATAAAATCATCTACTGTTGCATAATCGCAAAGATACTGAGCATGCCTGAAGGCATACAAATAGCCATTGATATTCTAGCATCCTTGATTTTTTTTTCATCAGTTGTCACTAGGGGTGCAAAGGGGTAACCTCTAGGTGCACCTCCAAACCTTTTAGTTCAAATATTTGTACTACTTCTTAATTTTTTTGGAGAAGTAGTATAAATATTTGAACTAAAGAGGTTTAGAGGTGCACCTAATCATCACTCATTTGCACCCCTAGTTGTCACAACAAGCTGCACATTCCAGTTTCATGATAAGGTGAAAATTACTATGATTTTGCCCTTTTCCCCTACTAATAACAGTAGAACCACCACATCAATAAATCAATAGCTCCAATAAATCCCCCCAAAGCTAAGGACGCGACTAAACTGGACTGGACATAAACATCCAACCGAGCTAGAATCGAATTCGTTCTGGAACAGGAATATAGCACAAGAAAAAAAGAGGAGTTTCTTGCTGCAGCCGAACCACTGTACCTTGCCGACTTTGCCGACCTCGAGACAGGCCCTCTCGAGCACGAAGATGGCGCCGGGTCGCCGCTTCCCATCAACTGTCCTGGGTATGATTGGGAGCCCGTCCGCCGCCGCGTGCTCCTCCTTCCCCGCCGCTGCCTCATCCTCCTCGCCGCTGCCCACCTCTGGCGGTGGCAGCTCCTCTGCTTCTTCGGCGGGCGGGGCAGCGCCCGAGGCCGACGCCTCCTCGAGCTTGCGCTTCTTCTTCCGCCCCTTCACCGCGTAAGGCCGCACCATCTCTCTGACCCTCTCCTATTGCGACAGCGCCCCAGGCCCGAACGGCGGCCGCGCCCGTGCGGCCGTGCGCCCACGCCTCCTGACCTCCGCCGGCTAGGGTTTTTCAAGATGAAAATTTCAGAATTTGCTCCCCTACTGTTCAGCCATCATCCATTTGCCACTTTGAAAAGATTTACGACCCGAACTGGGTGAATTCCGACTCCCGAGATACAGATGAGTGGTGTGCCGTGCGTGGTCTAGCCACAGCCTGTAGTATTTCCTCTGTCCTAAAAAAAAATACAATTCTCATTTTTTTTCTTAAAAAGAGCATACAATAAAAATAAGTATGTATGCCTATTTATTTTAGTTTTGACATATGTTGATTGAAAAAAAATAAATGATTATACTTATAAAGTCGATAATTTAACGCATAGTACACTTATATAGGGTCTGTTTGGTACAGCTCACAAGAGCTTCATGAGCTGAGTTATTGTAAGCTGTTTTTTTTTTCAAACACTTGTTTCTAAAACAGCTTCATAAGTGAAGTTGTTTTTCTTTTTCTCTCACAAAGACACGAGTTGGGATGAAGCTGAAAAAAAGTAGCTTATTGCAACTCTCTCCATCATTTCTCTCTCTCATCTATACAAAAGTAGCTGGTGAAGCTATTTTACCAAACATTTTTTTCTAAAATAGCTCAGCTTCATCTAGAAAATTATTTATGAAGCTATTTTCTAAAAAAATAGCTTTCCTAGTGAAGTTAAGTTGTACCAAACAGGGCCATAGTTATATAGCACATCTCTTTAGAATATCATACTTAGTTGTATTTTTAGGCTATTCTTCGTGAAGGTTTCAGGTGTTGAAAACAGTGCAAACAAGTTTCATTCTCATAAAACTCATTTTTTTCATAATACATCGAGGCTGGCTTAAGACAACACATGAATCTAGAATTGTTTTTTTAGGATAGAGAGAGTACTCAAACATTATTCAAATTAGCACCATGGTGGACCAAATAGTCAAGACGTTTTGATACATTATAAGATAAAAATCGTAGGATATTTTAGATCTAATTTCCTTAAAATAAGCTTTTAGCTTAGCATGATCGTAACTATTCTCTTTGTCTCAAAATAAGTGTTATTTTCATTTCTTGATGAGTCAAGCCATTTTAATTTTGATCAAATATATACAAGAAAAAATATTAGTACTTATAATACATAATTAGTATCATTAGATAGATCGTTGATTTTATTTTTATAAAAAATTATTTGAAGATACACATGAGATGGTATTTTATAATTCTACTACTCCGAGATGGTATTTTATAATGGTATTTCTACGTACACATGAGATGATAATTATAATAAACGAAGCTACCTATTCCATCAGTCACGCATTGTCTATGCTTCCCAGTGGAGTTCGTTCTTTCCCTGCCAACTTAAAACGTCTTAGAGTTTTAGAAAACTATACCATAGTTTTTTGAAATGTTTTGGTTTTAGAGTGCCATGAAGTGTTTAAATAGAATAAACTTTATGGTTTTGAATACCATGGTATTGCTAAAATTGTTGTCTGTTTGGAGTTTTAAAACTCCACTCTTGAACACATTTTCCTAAACCATGCATGGTTTTGCACATAAGAGGGTTCAAAAATGCAGTTTTCTCATACTACGGTTTCTTTTTTAAAAAAGTTGATACTGCGGTAATTTCTTAATAATACTACAATATCAAGGCCTGTCTTGGGCTGAAATTGATTATTACAGCATAACAAGCGTCTGCCACAAAATCACAGGGTTGGGCAACAAAGCACGCGTTCCAGTGTTCACTAGCCCGGAACAAACATACGTTGTTCCCTAGTCCCTTGTCACTACAGGCGCTTAAGCAGCTCAACAGAAATAGTCAACCATTTGGATTCGTGGCCAATACTAGCTCAGTAGCCTTCAACACTGGGTACAAGCATCGACAGTCCTAATTCCTAACAGGTATTGGAACCCCACATAACGAATTTGCAATTTCCAGATGTGCTAAATGGCATAGTAACAATCATGCCACCTGTTACCATACATGACAACTGTTTGCTGAGATGAGACAGCAAGGTGAAACAGCAAACTGGTAAAGGACAAGCAATTAGAGCTTCATCTTTAATCAAAGATGGCCAATTCCTATCTGTGCCAAGCCATCTTCAGAATCACTTTAGCACCAATAGCTATACGAGTTAAGTTACAGTATGGTAGGCGCCTATGAACAGGGAGTGATTCAGAGAAGATCTTTCGCTAGTTTTGGTGGTACATCTACAGAATGCAGGTCGTTGGATGGAGCTGGTAGCAGGTGTTTGGCCTCATCCTCATCATTGTCGCTTTCACCAATGATTGGTGAATGTATTGAACACAAATCATCATCTGAGTAATATTTTAAGAGAAATAGACAAGATGGTTAGCAAGATTGTAAATAGTGGAAGATAAATATCTGTGAATTCCTCCTCTACATTTGTTTGGCATTTGCATAAAAAGCAATCATTATACGGAGTTACCTAGTAATATTGATGTCTGAAATATATTGAATTTTTTCATAACATTTGAGATTTATAACACCAATACTTGTGTGTGAAACGAGACATGCAACATGTCCAAATTAGCACATAAGAAAGTAAAACTTCATTTAATCTCCATGGAATGGGTGCAGATACATACAGCTAAATTAACAAAGTTAAGAAAGCCCACTGTTCACAGAGAAGATAAATATCGCAATGCTGTGCAAGACTACAAAGAAACAATTGTTACATGTCAATGACACATTTTCGTGAAAGTAGCACAACACAGAAACTGAGTTGAATCATACGCAACAGGCTATTGTTCTTAGGTTTATACAATACAATTTGAACATTAAACTGAAACCATAGACACAAAAAGAAGCAAGCAAGTGAGAATTCAGGTAGATACTGACCAGATATTTGACGACGAGTTGGGACACGACCTACAGGAGAAACTTGAACGCTTTCTGGTAGAAGACAATCAAAAACTGAGCCTAAACTTTTGAGAAAAGATACAGTCAGCTGCCTATAGTTTCAAGTACAAAGGAAAGAGGAAACAAACAAACCAGCACTGACGCTGATACCAACCTACTCTCGCAAGCCTATTCACCCAGGAAGGGATGGGCTTCCCAGTTAAGTTCTGGCAGACATCATCTGTGAAGTGATTGCAGTTCTTATTAATCAGATGATACGTGTTGCCATGATAATCCCCTGCGAGTTTTTCAATAAACGAGCGGAATTCTTCATGAGACATGTCTGTTGTGCCTAGCCACACCGTTCTTCTGTAGATAAAGCCAGGGCAACTCTTTGATTCCACCTCAAACACACCACTGGATGGGTAGTCGTGGGCTCCAAATCCATATTCCGTGCCATGGACTGTTCATTTTGAAGCGGAGAGAAAAAAATGTAAACCTTCTGTAAATTAGTTGTTAGATACTGAAATAGAAATCATGACATCAGATATAGGAAAATGAAGTAGTGTTGATCCAGGGATTAGCCAAAGTTGTAGCAATCCAATATGCCAAAAAAAAAAAGTTGTAGCAATCCATGTAATCAAGGAAGGTTGAAGAGATGCTACGTTGACGAATCCACACTTTCGTGCCAACCTATGAAGGATGATACTACAAAATCTCGCACAGCAGAAGTGATCATTTTTGGCAGCCAGACAGACGTGACGCACGATTGTCCTTGAAATTTTTGCTAAGGCAGAACAGTATTATTTCTATAATCTTTATTTCCCCGCCCCATTTTCCCCATTGATCGGCCATCCCAATACATTTTGTTCCCAAGAATATTATCCTACTAATTTGACCATAAAGCAGCAACAATAAAAAAGAATTATAAAACCAGCATCATGCTAATAATCCATCATTCTACCGCAGCAGAACCGATACAGAAAAGAAAAGGGAAGAGGGTAAATAGATCGCCTTCGATTCCGGAGTGGAAGACGCCGAAGCCGAGCCAGTAGAGGTAATCGTTCGCGGCCGTGAGGTCGTAGACGTTGAGCAGCACCGGCGTGGCGGCAGCGCTGTTCCGGGCGCCCATCTCCTCCCGCTCCCGGCCGACGTACGAAGCCCACGAGCCTCCCCTCCCTGGAGATCTCACGGCCCGCCCACCATGAATGGGCGGGGGGTGGCTAGGGCTTGGCCGCAGCGCGGATTCGTGCGGGAGGACGCGGCGTGGAGACGGAGAGATCCCTCCCTCTCCTGCCTCTCCGATTCGATCTGGTTAATTAAGGAATGATAATCACTGTTTTCCCCCGCGCATGTGTCGCTATCTTCACGCTATTGTTTTTTGTTTTCCTTTTCTTTTTGACTCTTTGATGATGATGAGCTGTTCACGCTGTTGCTTAACGATCGGTTAGAGTAATCGCTTTTTTTCCGTTTCCCGGCGTTGGACGGCGGGGTGGAGCGGACGGCTTTTCTCGCTCTCGGCACGCAGAGATGGCGCGGAGACGCGGGCACAAATCCTGGACCTGGAGTGTGCGCGCGCCGGTCCGCGGTCCGCACGACCCTGTACATCCCCCTCCAATCCGGCAGTGTGATGGGCTCTAGTCTGCGCGGAGGTATTGTTGTACCGCGATAGTGTTGTAACATAAACTGTTTCTCTTCAATATGCACACTCTGCGTATTTGAGGAAAAAAGCTAGAATAAGAAGAATTGCACATTTCTGTCTAGCCATGAATCTAGTAAGTGTTTAAAATCACTCTTAGCAATAAGCTTAACTTGAGCTAACTCTTGTCGGAAGAGAAACTTACAAGAAGCCACTAAATACTGAATATGTCTGACATGGAGTTTTTTTGAGCTGACAAGCCCAAAACATTGTTAGGAAAGCAACTTCTAAAAGGCCACTAGCTGTGGCTGAGAGTCCATATCAGTGAGGTAAGCAACAGACAGAACTAGGTCCTAAGCTTGAGCTTCAGCAGTGAGGCCAAACCAAAGTTTGGATTCAAGCAAATACTCAACCCTACCACGAAAGGGCACGGTCCAGTCACCAACTTTTCTCCACGTATAGCTCACTATGTCCAAGCAGTAGGTGCCAATGCCATCGACTGATATGCAGACGTGAAAAGCGTTCATCCACGTGGATCATCGCATACGAGCTGATCTCATGGCGGCTATAGCACTCCCGGTACACCGCTCATGGATATACGACGATGAAGGGAGGAGTTGGCACTGCCAAGAGTCAATGCAAGAGTCCCACTCCCACCTAGGCTTGCAGACAAGGGCCTCAAACTGGAAGCTCCCCAACGACATACTGCTGCCAATAGCCTCCGATCTAGGGATTCTCTCCATGATGAAAAGATTGCTGCTAATAGCCTCCGTCGATTTAGGAATTCTTCTCCCCCTAATGAAATGGCCGCTACTACTTCTCTGAATCTGCCACCAATTGTCATCATCATCAGCATCAGCGCTGGCATAGGGTACAAAGAGAGAGAAGGGCGTCCACTTGGGCACGTGGAGACTGGGCACCATCACGCGCGTCTCCACGTCGAAGACGAAGGAACGACCCAACCGCCTAGAGCAGAGGCGGAGCTCCCCATATGGCAGGGTGGGGCACCTGCCCCAGCTACTCCAGGTAGAAAGCTCCTAGTACCCTCTCCTCTTCCTCAAGCACGGCATGGTCGCGATAAGCAGAGGTGCAGCGTCCGGCCTCCGGCCTCCGGTGGCGCGGCTGAAACTCATTTTTAAAAGAGGGTTGTGCAAATGAACGCCAAAGTCCCAATAAGACCGAGCCCATCAGCCTATTAATTGTCCACCACATCAGGAAATCACCAGTTGGCTTAATCCCTAATCCCCTGACTTCCTGAGCTCCAATGACACATGGGCGACAGTGATCCCCATCAGGCACTCAGGTCGTCGCCCCGCTGCATATCACTGCATAAGGCTGCAGCCACGCGCCCAAGCCACTCCTAGCGTGTCATCGTCGTCGCCGACCTAGCAGCAGTGCGTCGAAGCTCCTTGCTGTCGCCCACTGGTGACCTATGCCGCTCTGATGCGACACGTTGTCCCGATCTTCACGACGTAGGATGAACACCGATAACTAGCTGAAGAACAGCCGGATAACTTGCTGCAAGCAGCGATAACTAGTGCAACCTGGCAAATAAAACTCGAA
>Ga0182004_10000621_pt1 | contig 22680 bp, 17 predicted proteins | sample Sormic07211540_1_FD_120479 | JGI IMG/M metagenome (GOLD analysis project Ga0182004, IMG submission 120479) | Endophyte microbial communities from Sorghum bicolor roots, Mead, Nebraska, USA - 072115-40_1 MetaG | ecosystem: Host-associated > Plants > Roots > Unclassified | place: USA: Nebraska...
CTCTCTCTCTCTCTCTCTCTCTTGGCGTTTACTGGTCTCGAACCTGTATAAGTTTTGTAACCGACGCGATCGCATCATCAGACGCCCGGCCGGTCGTCACAGATCAACGGCTGGCACGAGCCCACGACGGCAATGACGTACGTGCACCGACCGATCGATCCCATGGATCCGATCCGATCTGAGGCCTCGTCCACTGATCCACATGCGTGCGATCGATGCGGCCGTGCACGGCAGCTGCATGCCGTCCATCCCTCGCTGCCCGAAATTTCGTAACGTGGGAGCTGAGGATGATGGAGCCGCTAACGCAAGCCACAATCCTGACAGCGTCATCCATATGCACGGGATCCAGTCCAGAGTGGGCGGATCGATCCATCGTACGTCTATCAGCGTAGCCATCCGTCGGCGTCACCTGCTACACACTACACATGAAACGTTCAAAGCCCCCCGTATTGGTGCACGCTGCTAGCTAGTGCTAGCTCACGGTCAGCTGTACCAACTATATATGTGTGTACGTACGCGCGCCAAACGTGTGGGCGTTAGGTCAGGATGGAGGGTTCCAAGTTTTTTTTCCCCCAAGAAAACCTCTCTGAAAAGTGCAAGGAGTTCCTACAATTCAACGCTTACCAAAGCATTAATCTGGTTTATAAAGAAATAAAACTAGATATAAAACATGACAACCATGACTTTTTTTTTTACAAAAATTATTGAACGTTATTGTCGCCGAGCCTTACACATATGCCGAGTCTTGGGAATTTTGTTCGGAGAGAACAACTCCCAATCCAAATATCTTCCTAGAACCTTATTTGTTTTTCATTTTGTACCTTAAACTTTCCAAGTTGCATCACCTAATGTTTGACATTAAAAGACCTTTACAAAAATGTGAATCTGTTGCTTTCTTAAGAAATAAAACACTTGGAGTATTTCCAAGTTGCATCACCTAATGTGAACTTCTCCGAGTGTTTTATTTCTCGATGACATGAATAATTGCGCATGGACCAAAATTGGACATGAATATAGTCGCGCCCGGCCTGGTATTCTAATAAATGCTTATGCAGCCTCTAGTAGCTATGAAAAGGGTTCAAACTAGATAGAGGCGATGCCCTGAATCCATTATTTCCCAAGTAGTATTGCACTTGACTTTCCAAACACCTCTTGCTGCTTTAAAGTTCTCTCAGATGCATGTAAAGCACGCATAATTGCGCTACTGCTGCCTATGATGGAGTGAGATACGCTACTCATTTCTTCCTCAAGTTGGAATCATGTGTACACTGTCATTGGGCCATCATCAATGCAGCTTTCCCATGAAAACATTTGTAATTATTAGATTCTTGTCAACATGTAGACACATTTTGTGCAATGCATTGAGTCGACATTTTTTGTGTTTTCCTAGTGCCAACCATCCCTTATCATGCATTCTACAGTCGATCCCTCATATTATACCAACAACACAGGCTTCTACTTATCCTTTTTGGTATTGTGTACGTTGGCATTTTATGGGTAGAGGATCATTCAGTAAGGATAAGGCCTTGTTTAGTTCCAAATTTTTTTGCAAAATCGACACTGTAGCATTTTCGTTTGTATTTGACAAAAATTGTCTAATTATGGACTAACTAGGCTCAAAAGATTTGTCTCGTCAATTTCGATCAAACTGTGCAATTAGTTTTTATTTTCATCTATATTTAATACTCCATGCATGCATCTAAAGATTCGATGTGACGGAAAATCTGAAAAATTTTGCAAAATTTTTTGGAACTAAACAACGCCTAAAGCAATGAAAAGGACATCGGAAAGATAAGAAAAAGTTGCATCAAGAAAATGTAGGTTCTACATAAAGAAGATAAAGGAACAGTAGAATCTAGCTAGTATCCTAGACTCCTAGTCATTTTGAGGGTTAGCCTTTGAAGTTAGTTCCTTATTTGCCCTTGAGCCAGCTGCCCACTAGCTAGTATTTTCTTAAATAAGTTGAAAAATCCTTGGTTATATTTTTCCCAAAATGCAAAAGCATTAGGAGTATGATATCTACTTCATTCGTTCTAAATAGTACTTCACTTTAGTTTTATTCCAAGTCAAATTTCAATATTTTTAAATATGTTTCTAGAAAATTTGTATTAATATACATATACGGGTTCAAGCAAACACGCTATATATCATGAGGAGGTCACAGAAATTTTGATAAAACTAATTTAATATTGATATATTTTTATATAAACTTATTTACAATTGAAGAGTTTTGATTCAGACGAAGATAAAATGAACTATAATTTTGAACGTAGGAAGTAATTTTTTTTCTTGTAAATTCGTATTAACTTTGTACCATTCTCTATAGCAAAAGTGAATGTCGTCGTAAGGGACCCCTACAGTTTATTTTGATTTTCTTGAAAAGTTTTTTTATGTAGTCTGAGTTTTTCTTTTCTTTTTATAACAACCCACCACCCCTGCTATAGCTGCATTTCATTTCCTCGCCACTCTCTCTCTCTCCCTCCCTCCCTCCCTCTCAGCTAGCGTCTCTCTCTCAAATACTACTGCCCACCCATGCGCCTTGCCCTCCTCCTTTGATGAGGCCAATGGCCAGCAATGGCATGGCGTCCTCACCCTCGCCCTTCTTCCCTCCAAACTTCCTCCTCCAAATGCAGCAGACACCCTCCGATCATGACCCCCAAGAACAGCAACACCATCACCACCACCACCACCACCATGAGCACCACCTCCCTGCTCCTCCCCTTCATCCTCACCACAACCCCTTCCTCCCGTCCTCTCAATGCCCCTCCCTGCAAGACTTCCGAGGTCACGCGCAGATCGATCACTCCAACGACTAATCCGATCGATCGATGCATCCGCTGGTGGTCCTGACATGCGCTGGCGCCTGTGGTTTTGTGTTGATGCAGGTATGGCGCCAATGCTGGGGAAGCGTCCGATGTACGGCGCGGACGTCGTCGCCGGAGGAGGCGACGAGGTGAACGGCTGCGGCGGCGGCGGCGGCGCGAACGAGGACGAGCTGTCGGACGACGGCTCCCAGGCCGGGGAGAAGAAGCGGCGGCTGAACGTGGAGCAGGTGCGGACGCTGGAGAAGAACTTCGAGCTCGGGAACAAGCTGGAGCCGGAGCGGAAGCTGCAGCTGGCGCGTGCCCTTGGCCTGCAGCCGCGGCAGGTGGCCATCTGGTTCCAGAACCGGCGCGCGCGGTGGAAGACGAAGCAGCTGGAGAAGGACTACGACGCGCTCAAGCGCCAGCTCGACGCCGTCAAGGCCGACAACGACGCCCTCCTCTCCCACAACAAGAAGCTCCAGGCCGAGGTCTGTACACCCGTACACTACAATTCGGTCATCACCTCATCTCTTTATCCTCGCCGGCGCCGGCTAGCTTCATTCTCGCGTCGCCGCCGTCCCGGATCTACTAGGCTAGCCGCGTGCGTGTGTGAACTGTGATCCGCATCGCGATGTTGATCCGGGCGTGCGTGGGTCGGTCCATGGCTGGCTTCCCAGGCCAGCTCAATGATTGGTGGGTGACGGCTCAGCTGGGATCCATGTGGGTTTCAGTGCACGCAGCAGAAAAAGGTTGTTGGATGCGTCGCGTCGCCCTCCCTTGTGCCTTGGGCGCTGCTAGCTTGCTGCCTTTTCACCTGCCTTTGCCTCTCCCTCATTGCCTGCCTTTGTGGAATCTTGCTGCCGCAACTGCAAAAAGGCAGGGAGTGGCTTTTGGAAAGGTCAGCAGCAGAATATGCAGGCAGAGTTGCGTCGAGTCTTTGAGCGAGGAAGATGCTGCGCTGCGCTGCGGCTGGCTGGCTGGCCTTCCGCAGTCAATGGCTTCATCATGGCCGGTCCGCATCTCTCATCTCTGGGCCTCGTCGCAGAGCGTACTCCTACTCCTATGCATGTGTCTTTGCTTTTAAGCTTTTTCCGTCTGATTTGCACTGCAAATGACGTGCGCACTGTACTACGTTGCCCAGCTAGCTTTTGGCACAATCAGGACTCGTATGATTGGGATCCGAGTGCTTGCAAATGTACTAGTACGTTCAGTACTCGTTGTACGTTGGGACCGTGCCGTGCAGCTGTAGTAGTACCAAGAATCTCGCATCAAGCCTGCCTGTACTACTAGCAGCTAGCTAGTAGCAAGAATAAGTGTCCTAGGTTGCAGTAAAGAACCAGTAGTGATCACTGATTAGACGATCATCATCTCTCTGGAACTTGATCTCAACAGATGCTCATTATACATTGCTGCATTATTGTCTAGTTTGGTCAGAACAATTATACTAACAGCCAGCCAACAATCGATCGGCTCTGATGATGCAGATACTGGCGCTGAAGGGAGGCAGGGAGGCAGGGTCGTCGGAGCTGATCAACCTCAACAAGGAGACGGAGGCGTCCTGCAGCAACCGCAGCGAGAACAGCTCCGAGATCAACCTCGACATCTCGCGCACGCCGCCGTCCGAGGGCCCCATGGACCCTCCGCCGCCGCACCAGCACCCGCACCAGCACCACCACGCCGCCGGTGGCGGCTTGATCCCTTTCTACCCTTCCGTCGGCGGCGGCCGCCCTGCTGCTGCTGCTGGCGTGGACATCGACCAGCTCGTCCTGCACACCTCCATCACCCCAAAGCTGGAGCCGCTCGGCAACGGCGCCGCTGTCCAGGCCGCGGAAACCGCCAGCTTCGGCAACCTCCTGTGCGGCGTCGACGAGCCGCCGCCGTTCTGGCCGTGGGCCGACCACCAGCACTTCCATTGATCATCGTCTCCTCATCTCCATCGTCACAAACAATAATATAATGATTCACAATGGCATATTGCATTGCGATGGCGATCAACAATATAGTGAGGAGAAATAGTGGAGGAAACCACCAATTTGGATTAATTCTTGGCGAGTGCAGAAGGGAAGGAGGAAGCCAGGCTGTGCATGATCTGATCGACCGCGAGGTATCTGCGAGATTATGCGATTTATATTTGGAAATGGAGTAGTTGATCATGGTGGGAAGCAAGGGGTTGTAATTAAGGGGAATAAGCGAAGAGGTGGTGTAATTTAATTAGGTAGGTTTTGGTTTGAGTTTTGATAGTATCTTTATTTTTGCGCCTTCATTTTTTTTTTGTCTTTGCGTTTTTCTTTTCTTTTATTTTTGTTGACACATATATAAATTTGTGAATTGTGAGTTGTATAGGTGCATGGTTTTTAAAAAATTGCCTGGATCAAGAGCAGTACATCTCTCTCTCTCTCTCTCTCTCTCTCGTTGTGTTACTTTGTTTTTTTCAGCATGAGCAAGCATTGTGTTACTTTATTTATTTCTCTAAAAGAACTGAACGTGTGTCCGTTGTTTCTCGACATGTGACCAATGATGCAGTTGCAGACAATGTTTCTGAACATATTGGGATAATAATGTTCTAATATACAAAGGATCATCAAAAGGTTACTGAGGTTATTAGTATACGACCAATGTACTGCACATGCATGTATAATTACATGAACGCATCATTGACCACACCAGCAGGAACATTCGATCCATCTACTACCATTCTTAAGAACTTGTGGTTAAATAAGCATTACACATGCTGCTGCAGACATGCATAGTATTATGGTGCAATTAAGGACACTTAATTAAAAAGGGACATAAAAGCATGGGCAACAGCAACACACCGGGACAGCTATCTATGTTCCCATGGGCCCTGCTTTCTCCCCTTTCCCTCAGAGGTTGCTCAACAACCGCTTACTACTACGCTACTGCATGCAACAAAAGCCAACTTGTTTTTTCACAGAGCCCAATCAATCTTATCACATCCTAATCCTATATTGGCAATTAGGCAGTCCGTACGTCCAACCAAGCACAACACACTGCACATGTGTTTGATGTGTAGTAACAACTACTGTATCTATCTCTCTTATCAAACCTGAGCACATATACTACTACTGTATTGTAGATACCTAGCTACCACAAAGGTCTAGCATTATTACACCTGATTAAATAGTGAAAAAGAATGTTTATGACCGGGCTTAGTTTCTTTTATTCTAGCTGATGCGCAGGCTCGATCTCATCTCATGCACCGTACCCGTACGTCATGCAAGCATTGGCTCATTGCTGGCAGCTACAGTTTGTCCGAGTCGGGCTTCGCTAGATTGCCTTGCCTGCCTGCGACTGGAGGAAATGATTGCTTGGTGGGATGAGAATTGCAAGGGCACACAGCCGAATCAACTGGAGTAAAAATGCAAGGTGGTATCTGCAAATTTACCCACACTTTCTTTTCTCTCTCCTTTTCTTTTTCTTTTCTGACAGCTCTAGGTAGTATATGGTCGTGATTTTTCAATTCTAAGGTTGCATTAAAGGTTTAATAAAGCAATGGCTTAAAATTTGCGATTGACATGAATGGAGCTTAAATAAGAGTCCAAGTTACCGTAATTTTTCTCTTTTAGCAAAACATGTCTATTCGGATTTAAATTTTCGTCTTTGGCCACTATTCATATTTTTCTAAATTTAATGACATTCTTTTAGTGCTAGATGATGTGTTCATTGATAATAAAACATCTATGATGACTCCTTTAATTAACTTGAAGATTTGTTAGCTTGGTCTTTTGGACGTTTTGCCTACTTGTATTTACGGGGGTCTCATGTAAAATCTGAAAGAAAATAAAAGCATATGCACATGATCAATTTTCGTTGGGGGCTTTCAGTCGGACAGCGATAACAAGAACATATTTTTTAAAGGAAAAGAAAAAATAGATACATGGCGTTAAGTGTAGGTCACGTCATGATCAGGTCCACAACTCGTGGAACAATCCCTTGTGGGTGGATCAGCATCAGCAGCCGTGCGTGGGGCCGTCCGCTACAGGTACATGAAACCAAAGGACCGTGTCTGGCCCCTACCTCTCTGCCGAGCTGGGCCCACGTGGACCGCAGAGACCACGCACACTTTTTCAGTTTTCACAACGTCACTGACTGCAAGTACAGGCACAGAAAGTCTTTAACCTTTCTTCCTACAAAAAAAAAAGTCTTTAACCTTATTACAGATAGATGTATGGCCATGGACAGAACATAACAGCGAGCAAAACAATTCGCTTTTGGCCAGCCAAAACGTTTTTGTCACGTGTCATGGTAGATTATGAAGTACTAGGTGAATTGATATCAGTTGGCGCCTTGGCGGGGTTCCTTGTGGTAGAATTTGCCTACCTGAATTTAAATTCTCGAATTGATATGGATACTCACGTTTTTTTAGATTTTTTTTTATGATTTAACGGCACTATGCTTTTAGTGATACGCGACATCTCCGTCGACAGTGAGGCGTATGTGGTGATTTCGTGAATCTCGTGATAGTCCTTCGTCGGATGTGCTCATAGGGGTAAGGTTTACATATGTGTGTTCATAGAGATGAGTACACATGCGTTGTGAGTGTCTGTGTTATATTGTGTAATTAAAAATAAGATTATGAAGTACTACTACCAGTCTATTTAAAGGATTTCAAGTAATTTGGTGTTGGTTTCAAAAGAAAAAGTAATTTCATGTTGGGTAGAAGAGTCTTGCGCGATCCTTGGGAGATATCGGGAACGAGACATTAAACTATGATACCTGGAAAGATGGCAAATTTTAATTCCCACTCTTGTTCTAAAAAGAAAGCAATTTTAGACTAGTACCAAGTCAAGCCTTTTCAATTTAACTGAATTTACAACAAAAAATCAATATTTATTATAGCAAATATGCATCATTAAATTTTCCATATAATATATTTGAATGGTATATTAACTCTTGGAAAAAGATATTGATATTATTTTCTATAAATTTAGTCAAATTTTTAAATGTTTGATTAAGAATAGAATAGAATCATATCTTTTCTGGATGGAAATAATATGTAGGAGTACCAAATAATGTCATTATTAGGTACTTCCTCATCTTGAAATAATGTATTATAATTTATAATTTTTGTAATGAAACATATCTATGTGGTGTCCATGCCCAAATTTAGCAAATTTGTTAAAAATGAAACCATAATTTAAAGTGAAACTTCTTAATTGGGTTTAATCCATAGATATATGCATTTTGTATTACCTTAAGTTGTCTTAAATATTTGGGACTACATTATATTACAAGGAGGAGGGAGTATAATGCAGTGCTACTTCCGGATAAAACTAATAGTTTTGATGTCTTAGACATTGAAAATGACTTGCACTCTGTAGTTGGGCCATTCGAAACGTCAAATAATCTTGACTGGACCATCCAAAGAATCCTTGTCGTCTTTAAATCTGCGCCAGAACAAACTTCAGTTCATCCAATCCAATAATCTTTCAGCAAGTTCAGAATCACTGAGAACATTCCATCGCCGCATAGTCCTGTAAGTTTCCAGTTCTGAACCCGGTAGACTAACAGCACCATGATTTAATTTATTACTCAGTGTTAAACCCCTGTAACGTGCTTACTGATGTAATTTACATGGACCTCATGAGGACACGACGTCCTGCAATTTATTTATGAAATTTTTTTCTTCCTTCTGAAAATGGTTGGTTAAGGCTTGTAGCTAGTGCAATACATATACTAATACATTATACTTGTTACATCACGGCACATCGAGGAAGAGAAAACCAGAAGAAGAAAAAAAAAAGCAGGAAAGGATAGCCGAGTAGTAGTACGTGGCCATGCATGTAGGGTCTCCGTGCCGTCTGCCGTCCCCTCCAGTCTCCAGATGCGTACTGAGATGCTCGATCTGCTCGGGCCGGTGACCCGGTCCCGGTGGATGGGGCTCGAGCGATGGCGAGGACGACCAAGAGGCTGGGGCTGCCTCATCATCATCATCAGTACGTGATCAGCTGGTGGTGGTAGGAGGAGGAGTATATTGGTACGTGACTACGTGTACATATGGTCCGTCCAAACTGTTGCATCAATCGGTCCCACTAGTGGCTTTGAGATCGAGCAGCCGGGGCACGCACGCATGCATGCAGCATGGCCACTGGCCCGTGGCCCCCCTTTCCTCCGCTCCATGTCCATGCCTCCATCTCCATGTGACAGCACAGTGCCTTAGTGGCCACCATGTGTCCTCTCCCATGTCCCAGCTTGCCCGCCCGCCCGGCCGGCCTGACCACGCCACCATGCTTGCGCGAGGCGAGAAGCGAGCGAGATCGATCGACCCGTGCATGGAGATTTACTACTACTGTACCATTCACGTTGCCGGTTTAATTCTCTTCTAGCTAGTTTCATCCATTGGATATTCGCGGAACAGAGCTAGCTGGAGGCCAGCGGTTGGCTGCCTGGTTGGTTGTGGTTATACGCCCGCCGCGACCGCGATGGAATCCGCACATGATGACGAGCCGGCCGGCGGCGGCAAAAGTCAGCCCGCCATGGCGTGCTGGACCGTTAAATTTATGTGCATGTAGCCGGCGCGGCGCCGAGTATTTTAGTCGCGGCGTCGCAGGGGAACGAGAGGGAACCCGGCGGCAGCAGCAGATTCACAGGCATGTGACCGTCGCCAACTGCTCTCCGTCCTTCAACGGGCAACGGACTGCTCCTGCACGGCAACGGCAAGCAGCGTGGCGCGCATACTACGCACACTAGAAAACTCGATCGGCGTCATGTGATACAGGTAGGATTTGATTCTTTTCTTTTTTACATACGTACACCAAACCAGCAACGGATCCTAGCTCTCTGCTGAACCACTCCTTCCGAGCAATGGCCAAGAAAGGTCCTGTGCGCTTGCACGGACTTTTCCCCGTGCTATAGCTCGTGCTTCGCGTCGACCAGGTCCCGAGCGATTGTGTGTTACCTAACGAAACGGGCAACTGGAGGAGGCAGGGACAGGCGGCCAGCGCAGGTGTGGCGCACATGGCATGTAGGAGGAGATGCGATGCGATGCAGCAGGCGGCAGCGCTGCACGACACGAGGCCCCGTTCCACTTCCACACCACGACCGAAGAAACACGACTCGCGATCGGGAATTGGAATTCCCTGGCGCGATGCCGATGCGACGGCGACGCAGAGACCCAGCCTGCAGCTGCAGCTGCGTTCTGGGGATCGACCAGCGCGTCCGTGAAAACGCTCCTGCAGATCTCTACTCTGCGGCCGGATCGCGGTCGGAGCAGTCAGTGCCAGTGCCGGTGACTGTGCACGCTTTTGTCGCGGAATCATGGTGACTCTGATGGAGAAGAGCTGGAAGGTACTGCCGCATCTTCATGCACTCTTTTCTTGAGGTGGCCAATCTAGGACATGACTGTGTAGCGTGTACTACTCCAATAGATAAATTTCGACCAGAGAAAAAATATGAAATTTTGTAAATTTTGATTAATATAATCAGTCAAAATAGATAAAGTTTAGCACGCACTCCAGCTTTGCCATATTTTCATTCATGTTTGCTCTAAGATGATATTACTAATTCTGTAGGAATCGACGATCTGAGCATCTCCAATAGTTTGGTAAAACTCACTTGCCAAATCTTGTGATTTGGCAAGTTGCTAAAACATATGGCAAGTGAGATTTTCTTCTGTCTCCAACAGTTTACGAATTAGGCTTGATAAACTTAAAAAAAGACCCACAACTAACAACCAAATCAACTAATCTGTTGGATAATAAGTTGACAAATATGGCCGCGCGGTGCTGCTGGATGACAAGTTGCCAAAAGATGGCAACCCAGTTATCAAACTGTTGGAGTGACTAGTTTCTAGTTTTGACAAATAAACAAGAAATAACAAATTTATTTAGAAAACTATTGCAGATGCTCTGTAAATTAAAGTTCAGAATATTCTTTGTCAAACAAAGCCGGAAGAACTAACGGATGGTCCTTCGTTCAGACATGTACCAGTGATTGTTTTTCCTTTTTTATGAAATGCACTAGTGATTGTATAAGGGAAAAAACTTACTGTTGCAACCTAACTCTGGTTAGAAAGATTATTTAGGACCCTTTTGAAATACAAGAATTTCACTAGAATCACCCTATAAATTAATAGAAATCAGAACAATTTCTAGGAAAAACATAGGATTCAGGAATAATTCTACATTCTAATAAAAGATATGTCTAACAACAAGGAAATTACTAAAGTATGAATATTTTATAAAAATACCAAAGTATGAATATTGTACTATGCTACTTTCTGTATTCCAAAGTATATAACAAACATGATAATTTGTGCATGTTGTGTATACTAACTAGTACAAACATAAAAAGAAAACTCCATTGGGTTGTGGTGGGTGTGTGTGTGTATCGCGGGGGGGGGGGGGGGTTGAGCCCCGAATCGCCCTTCCCCCTCATGCCATACTATACTAGACCTGTTTTGGTCATAACCATCCTCATAAATAAGGAAGTTGATGCATTTTGTGTGTCCTTGCTACATCGGAGGAACCTATTATGACTATGATAATAGTAAGCTCGGAAAGAACAATGGCAGTAAACTAATGAGAATTGCGGCCTGTGAGCATGATATGATATGGCGTCCACCCCACCATCTACATGGCAGGGAGACCTTTATCCCTCAATGATGTTGACCGCAGTTGGTGCAATGCAGCCACACCCCTGCTCATGGAGCAATTGAGGCCAGTGTTGGTAATATTATGCCATGATAAATTAGTGTGATGGTGGTCACAGGGGTGTTATACTCTGGCATGGTTATTATACTTTGTTAGGTATATACTCCCTCCATCCAAGTTAGTCGTACAAGTAATTTTTTTTATCAAGACCAAGGAATCCTTAACTCTCTTTAATCCATTTACTCTAGGCCGCAAAAATCTTTTAGTTTCCCCACGCTGCATGTTGCATGTTTCTTGCCGCACGTCCCATCAACAAGAAATGAGAGCATGCACGGTTGAAAAAGGAGGCCAAGCATCCGACTGCATTTAGGGCCTGTTTGGAGCCCCTTCTCTAAACTTTAAAGCTTTAGCTCAATTTTGAACTCTAAAGCTCTAATGTGAGGCGGACTAATGTTTTTCAGAAAAAAAAAATCCTTGGTTAACTGCATTGGGTTCATAACAAAAGCTGTGGTCTTCTAAACCTCAATTTGGGGCATAGACAAAAAGCCCAAGTTTGTTGGACAGCAGGCCGAAATGGTAAAAGAGAGCAATTAGGCCCATATCCGTACGTAGGCCCCTAGCAGATAAACTCGTGGCCATAAGGTGGTCTACGTGCACCAATCGTGCTGTGCCACGTGTGACAAAACCGCGCGCACGATGACCACCAGAAAGGCAGAAACGAGAAGCCCCACCCGCGCGCGCTTCCAAGTTCCAATCCCTCCACCACCAACCAGAGTCCAGACTCCAGAGACAATCCAGCCATGCCGCCGCCGTCCACCGCCGCGGCAGTCTCCTCCATTATCCGCCCGACGCCACCTCCAGCTCTCTCCTTCCACCCCATACCGCTCCCACAAATCAGGCGCTCAGCCGGCGCCGCTTCCCGGCTCGTCGCGGCGCGTGCCGCTGCCTCGGGGGCGCGCGGCGAAGGCGACGCCGAGACTGTGTTCTTCGATGGCGGCGCCCACTACGGCGACCTGGCGGCGAACCTGCTCCTGGGCCTGACCCTGCTGTGGCTGCCGCTGACGCTGGCCGCCGTGTCCCGCGCGTTCATCCTGCGGTACCGCTTCACCTCCCGGCGCGTGACGGTGGTGTCGGGGCTCTCCGGCGCCGACCGCACCGACTTCCCCTACTCGTCCGTGACGTCCGTGGTGGTCGTGCCAAGATTCATCGGCGAGTGGGGCGACATCGTCATCACGCTCAAGGACGGCACCAAGGTCGACCTCAGGAGCGTGCCCAGGTTCCGCGAGGTCGCCGACTACTGCCTCTCCATGGCCGCCGCCGAGGGCTCCCTCGTCAGCTAGCTAGCGCCAGCCAGTGAGGGCCTAGCTGAGGGCGACGATCGAGGCTGTTCATAACCATAATAACCCGTTGTTCGGTTTAAAAGTCTTGTTCTGTTTCTTATGCGACGTACTACATCATCAGCAATTCTGCTGCATCATGAGGAATTAATTAACTGGTAAATGATACATCTCTCAAAGTTCCATTTGAATCGTTTGACAGACAACACATTTGGCCCAACGAACAACGGCATTGTTGTGATGATATCTGCAACCCCTGAAGCAGGTTGCTTTGCAGACAATGGCATGCCAAAGCATAACAGAGCATAGCAGCTTGCATGGTTTAGTGATTTATTACTGCACAGCTATGGCATGACGATTGACAATCATCTTGCAAAAGCGATAACAGATCCGTAGAGGGGGCAGCACTCCATCACTGCACCTTCAACTCCATCGCACTCTTAGCCTTGGGGGCGTAGAGCGGGTACACTACCGCAGTACCGCTTGCCGCTTCGCGACCTCTAGCTGCTGCTTCCTCCCTTCGCTAATGCCGCGGCAGCGGTTGGAGCGTCTGCGAGAACACGGTTCTCGCGGAAGGCATCCGCGGCGCGGCGGCGTGTGTCTGTGTACTCGCAGATGTTGTAGTCTGAGAACTGCTTTGCCGTGCGGAGGAAGGACCGGAAGAGGAGAAGCACCTCTGCCCTCGTGATATGTTGCAAGTAATTGTCAGTGACCAAACAAAAACATCTCCCTACCAATGCACAAAAAGTAACTCTGCCATATTAGTGCCAACTTTAAACTTTTTGTGTTGGAATAACTATTTCCATACATGCTAAGTTTTCTATTGATTGCATTAAAAAAACATAGCCAGTGCTCAAACAGACTGGAGAGTCTGCCAACAACACTGAAGCAATGGCGGAGTGACAAAATTGGCAGTCCTGACCCCCAGTGATTACAAATCATCAACTACGCAACATGGAACATTTTTAAAAGCGCTGCTGTCAGGTTTAGACAACAATCCGTGTTTCTAATCAAGCAGTATGTGGGTTTCCTGCAGCAGGCTATTTTCAGTCTTCTTAATAGATAAATGACTGTGAATTAAAGGTCAGAGAATAAGCAATGCTAGTTCTTGAGATAAAGTATACAAGAGTGATAAAATGAAAAATGGATTGTGTTCAAATAAAGAACACATGCAGTCATGCAGGTTAAATTAAAAGATAAGCTATCCAGTTTTGATCATATTGATATAGCTGTCAAGAATAAACATACTGGATTTCATGCATCTTGTAGGACCTGAGAAATCTAACATTTTAAGTTTCTAACCTTGTTGATGATAAGGGGTGAACAACTAAACACTGTCTTCCGTATGGAGTAATGATATTCAAATAATTATTCGGGATAACATCTGAGTGGAATAAGCGCATGTCTCAGCAGAATATTTGAAGAGAAAAAATTGCATAATTTAACAATTAACGATTCTGGTTAATGTAAATCATACTTCGTTCTTATTTTTTCTTTTCGATAGCACATTGTGAATCACGTCCTCGCAAAGCTTGAGCTCATTATGTCCTCTGCATCTTAAATACATCAAATTTTTTCTCAACTGGTGGCATTATCTTATAGCCAATTGTAAATAACAATCCTAAATAGCATCGACCCCAGTACATCTTCTAGACTTCTATGGACACCTGAGCAAATAAAAAAAAAAAGAAGCAACGTGCCCCAAACCTGTACCGAGGGTTCTGTCACTAGCAAATAGGTATGCTAAAAAGCCTATCAAATGGAGTAGAATTCTGAAACAACATGGTGCAAACTAGCTGTGGACATCTTCAGATAACATTGACCTGCTCCAGCCATCGATGGCCTATCCTAAGTACCATACAACTTAAGAACACAACAGCGATCCAACTCTGCTCAAGCATCTGTCAGAAGGATATCATGTCAGAAGGATACAGATATGTGTATCGGGATCAGAAGAATACGGATACGAAAATATGGTATTTTCCTAAAAAAACAATACATACATTATGTTTGCTAAAAAATGAAGTTTATGAGGAAGATACAATAGCAAGAGTCTACTAGTTAGATGAGACGAGTGTTCGTTCACGTCAAAAAAAAAAGTTTCTTTAAAAAAAGGAAAGGAAAATTGAAACATACCATATTACGGTATTAGTATGTTTTTCCTCTCCCCTCCCCTTCCTCAAAATATGATGAACTTAACTAAGTCTTTGGGTTGATTTGAGGTAGGGATGGGCCGAGATCTAGCGAGCTTCAAGAGAAGCCTACAGCGACAACCCACATGTTTGCACCACTAGATTCGCATTGAGAAGTGTGCAAACACACATCTCAAAGCATATTCGCATTGAGATGTGTGTTTGCACACTTCTCAATGCAAATCCAGTGGTAGAGAGAGTGGGAGCACATGCCCTTGAGGGCAAAAATAACTTTACTTAGACCTGGCTTTAGTACCCATTTGTGTGCTGGTTTGACTGCATGGCTTGTTGCTTACACTACTCATCTAGTGATTGTAATAGCCATCTTATGTATCAAAATCTTTTGCAATGATGTTTATGCTACCTCTTATTACCATGTCGACGTCTAGACTTGACATTGAACTTTTATGTTATCTTAGAGCCAATATATTACTATTACTAATGTATGTCAAGGTTGTATTCTTTAAATATATTGGCGCTGTTCTGCGCTTTCATATGTTGCTATCCATAATGGATTGTTTCTTTCCAAAAAAAACTGGTCCCAGCCCGCGCGCAAGGGCGCACACTACTCATTAGTAAAATAAATAGATTGCAAGAGGTATCTTTCACTTCGAGCCTCCTTTATCTACCATTACAGTGTAACCTCTCTTAAAATGTTAACAAGAAAATACATTGATGCAAGTTTGGATCAAAGGAATCAAATTTGGATCGAGTTAGATTCAAATTAACAAGTCTGACAAAACTTAAGAAAACTGATCCATATTCTTGTTGGCTAGGAGTTGGATAAAATTGTCCCACACCGGTTTTCAAACTGACCCAATCAGGTTTTGGGTGAGTACCCGTCTGAGGCTAGATAAATCGACCCAAGCTGATATTGTCTATTTATTTTTTGAGTTTTCTTTGATGGAAACTTGTCCGATTTTGTAGGAAACTTATCAAGATACAGCTATCCCATATTTCTCTATATATGAGAGGATCACGATCGATCTAGTGATCTAATCGATCAAAGTCAATCTATTACACTTTTACTTATTCTTCAACCTTGAGCTTTTTTCTACCCCTTGCTGTTTTAGGTGGCCTACTGATCCTAAGACACTCCAGTTGTGCTCCTCCATAATGGGTCTTTCCCGAAGGTTCATGAGATTTTTGGGCAAAAAACGAGCATCAAAACAACATAGCCTGCCTCCCTACGGCCTCATTGGGACGATCTCCCTTGCTTGTGTATCTTGTTCGTGTACAATCTGGGCAATCAATAAAGCCCTTGCTGGTGTATGATCGGAATTGATGTCAACATTATTTCACTGAAATGACCCTCCCCACCTCCTAAAATGATATCCATCTCCCCCTTCCCTATCAATTTGATAAGGGACACCTCCTGACATGCTTACCAAATCCATGTTTCAGTGGGACACGCATGAGGGAGGGCAGAGCACAGATAGGGAGTCAACACAACTATAGAAGAGGAGCAGGGATAGAGGGGGCATAATCCCCAGTAAGGGTCTGATTGGTTTCACGATGAGGCATCCTAGCTTGCATCGTCACACCCTGGCTGAGATGGAGCAGACTCACCCAAGCCAGGCTTTGCGTAAAGTTAGAAATACAGATGGATTCTACATCCCACTAGCCATGTTTGGTTGTTATTTTTGCGTCATCCGAGACACACTAAATTAGAGATGCAGTGATCAAAATAATCTCAAATTATACCTCACGATCTAGGTTGAAGAACCAAACACGCGAATGCATAGATATAAGGCCACCTTTGGGATCCTGGTCCAACCTCGCATAGGATACCAATCTAAATGCCATGTGATACGACTAATGGGAAGAGGAGGCAAAATTTTTATTTCGAAAAATATTGGAGCTCTAGTCTCACTAACATGGATGTTGACCCCTTACAACTCGGAGAGAACCACTACGATCAAAGAAACGCCTCTCCCCATTGATCCTCAACATTGATTCACTCTCTGTGATGAGTTTTGTGGTCTTTTGGCCTCAATAACCTCTTCTCTCACCTATGGCATCCATTTTCACAATCCTCTTGCCCATGCCTCAACTTTTTTTCTTCTCTTTCGTGGCTCCTATTGTCAGATTTGTTGTCATGTAAACCATCCTTGCAAGAATCCTCTTCATGACAGCCCGGCGCGCCTAAGTGGGTTGTCGCTGTAGGCTTCTCTTGAAGCTCGCTAGATCTCAGCCCATCCCTACCTCAAATCAACCCAAAGACTTAGTTAAGTTCATCATATTTTGAGGAAGGAGAGGGGAGAGGAAAAACATACTAATACCGTAATATGGTATGTTTCAATTTTCCTTTCCTTTTTTAAAGAAACTTTTCTTGTTTTTTTCTTTTTGACGTGAACGAACACTCGTCTCATCTAACTAGCTAGTAGACTCTTGCTATTGTATCTTCCTCATAAACTTCATTTTTTAGCAAACATGAGGGATCATAGGTTGACTCATAAACTTCATCTGTTAGTTTCTGCTTTAATAGACTACTACTTTCCTTACTAATCTAGCCAACAATTTAGGCTACCACCACTAGTACTCTCATTCCTTAATTCCTCCGACCTTGAGTTGTTGTTGAGAGTGTGGTACTTTGCGTCAATTTTTTCGATTGTGGAAACAAATAGGTCCCCTTGGAAGAAATTAGGGTGTCTAATTCTAAAAATCACGGGGATACAATTAAAGGTTTATTTGGTTGAGCTTCGTTAGCTCTTGCTTGGGCTGCTATCGTAACTTGCTTCTTTGATGGGGCTTGTTATGGTCTCAATTTATACACTTTAGTTCACTACAGCATGGTTCACCATCTTCTTCTATTTGCTAGTTCATTTTGGTCTGAGGAGAGTACAGTGTCACATCTCAATCAAGAAATAAAACACATGAGGCATTGCCAAAGAGGACCATTTGGATAGCATAGTGTGGAGCCACTACTCGACGATTCGGGTGGTCGTCCGAGCTCATGAGCGATGTGGTTTTTCATTTATATCAAAGAAAAACACTATATTTTTGGAAAAGTTACTTTACAACCCATCATACTCCGCGCGGACAACGCGACCCTCTCCCTTTTCCTATCTCACGCACCCGCACCCCCGAGGACGATGAGGTCGGCGGCGGCGAACATGTCCCGTTGAGCTCCTCCCTACGCCTGCACCCACGCCTCCACCAGCGCCAGCGAGCTCGACCCTCTCTCCCCTCCGACGGTGGCCGTGGCAACAGCGAGGTAGGCCTCCTCCTTCTCCGACTACCACTAGATCTAGATCTAGATCTAGATCTGTAACCACCGGAGACGAGGTCGGCGGCGGTGAACGTGTCTCGTTGACCTCCTCCCTACGCCCGCACCCGCGCCTCCACCAGCGCCAGCGAGCTTGACCCTCTCTCCCTTCGACGGTGGCAGTGGCAACGGCGAGGTAGGCCTCCTCCTTCTCCGACTATCACTAGATCTAGATCTAGATCTAGATCTGTAACCACCGGAGATGAAAACAATTGCGGCGGTGGCTAGGGTTCTAGTGAGCTTCTCTCCCTCTTTCTTCTCCAATTTCGATGGGCTATAGAAGGGTCTGATCTAGGGAGGTAGGCTATCTAGGCGGTGGGGAAGGACGTAGAGCGGTTTAGGGGGCCTAGCAATGGTAGCAGCAGGCGAGCCAGATCATGATGAGGGTGACATGGCTGGAGCTTAGAGCACGACGTTGCCGACAAGCATGGCCATGGCGGAGCTCCACATGAGAGAGGGGAGGAGGAGGAGGTCGCCGCGGGCCCTAAGGTTTGCCGGAGCTCCGACAAACCCTAGCGCCCACGGTGGGGCGATGGTCGGTGGCGGTGGTGTGGAGGAGGATGGGTGGGTTGCTTGACGACTATGGATGGGGCGACAGAGGAGGGGCGCGGGGGCTTGGCGGCAAAGAATGGGGCGGCAGGAAAGGAGCACGGTGGCGGGGAGGAAGCAGGGTACCGGTGAGTTTCTCCCCCTCTTTCTTCTGTAATTTCGACGGGCTATAGAAGGGTCCGATCGGAGGAGGTAGGCTGGCTAGGCGGTGGGGAAGGACACAGGATGGTTTAGGGGGCGTAGCGATGGTAGCGATAGCCGAGTCAGGTCATGGTGAGGGCGGCTTGGCCGGAGCTCGGAGCTCGGCATTGCCGACGAGCATGGCCATGGCGGAGCTCCGCATGAGAGAGGGGAGGGGGAGGAGGAGGTCGCCGTGGGCACTAAGGTTTACCGGAGCTCTGACGAATCCTAGCGCCCGTTGTGGGGCGATGGTTGGTGGCGGGGGTGTGGAGGAGGATGGGCAGGGTGCTCGACGGCTATGGATGGGGCGACGGAGGAGAGGCGCGGGGGCTCGGCGGCGAAGAACGGGGCAGCAGGAAAGGAGCGCGGCGGCGGGGAGGAAGAAGGGTTGCGAGCGTGTGACCTGTCGCAGCTTAATTGCATCCATTTTTTTATTAACATATAAATATTTCTAGGCAATGACAATCATCCGGCTTCACAAAATTTCAGTCTTTCAGGCTTCCTCCAGTGGTGTAGCAGGGGCCGAAGCTTTCCTTCTTGGGGGAAATGACGCTGCAGTGATTTGCAGAGGGAGACGGAGCTGGCCGCTGGTGCCTTGGGAGTTGGGATACGATGGTAGGCCAACGTCGTGGCGCGCCGCCGCCCGGGCCTCGTCGCATCACACGTTCCCAGAGCCGGGTGGACCGCATCAGCGCACTCCCAGACGAACTGCTCCTCCAAGTCCTCACCCGCCTCCGCTGCGCCCGCACCGCCGCGCGCACTAGCATTCTCGCCCGCCGGTGGCGCGGGGTCTGGACAGGCCTCCCGGAGGTCTCCTTCCGCGGGCTCGCGCCCGACGCGATCCACGCGGCGCTCGCCCGGGTCACCCGCACTTCGCTGGAGGCCATCGACATCCACGTCTCCAGGGGAACAGGACGTCGCGCGCTGGACGCGGCCACCATTACCTTCTTGCTCCACCACGCCGTCGCGGATCGGTCGCCATTGAAGCTCACCCTCACCATCCCGGTCGACCTACCCCGCTACGATGCCAACAAATGGATCGAGCTGCCGCGCTTCGATCACGCTACATCGATCGAGCTGGACGTGCAGAACATCCGCTTTGCCCTGTCGCCGGCGACGGAGTTCCCCAAGCTGGAGACGCTGTCCCTCTCGGGCTGCATCATGGACCTCGCCGTCTTGGTGCCCCGCTGCCCGCGCCTGCGTGTTCTTAGCGTCACCACGAGTCCACACAAGGTGGACACGATCACGGTGCACTCGGAGTCGCTCCAGGTGCTCGCCGTGAGCACGTGCCGGTCCACGTCCACAATCGACATCGTGGCCCCCGCGCTCAGGAAGCTGACGCTGGCCTTGGGTTCCACGGGCATAGACAACAGCTTGTCGGTGGTGGCACCAATGGTGGAGGAGGTCACTTGGCAGTGCTTGTATTACTCCATGGTTGCGATTGGCACAATGTGGCGCGTCGGTTCCCTCAAAGTATGGGCGGTGGAGAAGATGGAGCTCACCGACGACGAGGAGGGTAGCCATCAGCCCCGTCGTGCCCATGTCCTGTCGCTGGGCATACTTAGCGTTCGTCTCAGGCTCTCATACTCATTGATTTCCTAGCTAGCTTCGTGGACTTAACTGGCTTCTAAATTGTTTTGTATGCTGCCCGATTGTTTTGTAGACCCCTTATCCTTCACAGAGGGATTTTGCAGAAGACTTGAAGAAAATCCCTGTTACCAACTTCTCTGTCCTGAAGCTGAAGATCTCAACAAGGGGCCATGTTCTTGGACCACTGCTGCTGAACCTGCTTCGGATTTGCACTGCAGTGCAAAGGCTTGACATGGTTCTTGTGGCTACCCCCGAGGTACGTATTTACTCCACATATAATCTAATGCTTGTGTGTTTATACAGTGTAATTAATACATTATATGGTACATTTTGTTCTAGGTGCAAGTGACACAATCTTGGTGGTCTTGCAAAGAATTGTGTCCTTGTCAGGAGAATAATAGAGAATGGAGAACTAAAACTACTATCTCTGCGATCAATCTCACAGAAGTGAATATCAAAGGACTCAAAGGCAACGAGGAGGAAATCCATTTCCTCAAACTGCTCTGCAGATGTGCACCGATGCTTCAGACGATGACTCTGAAACTGTCTAAAAATGTCACTGATGACTGGTACAACATATTCCTCGACACCGTCCAGGAGCACCCTTCTGTGAACTCCAATGTTTTTTCTGATAATGGAACAAGGTTCCAGCCTCTACCGTCCAGGAACGGTACACAGCTGAAGTGAACTCCAGTGTTTGTATCTCGGTTGATTAACTTTTAGCATGCTTCAAGCTACAGTAAGAATCATCGTTGTCAGTCGTTAACTTTTTTTTATTTAGAGACTAGTCGAAACCCAAACCTTGTGGTTTATCGTTGTTTGTGTCTTCCATGTTGTATGAATTTTTATCAGGCGTTGGAAACTGCCATTGCTATTTGCTAGATCCCTACTTTTGTGCTGTGCGCAAATCGCTGCATTTCTAGTTCCTCGCTCGCCTAAACTGAGTGTTTGCGCATTGCGCTATGCTTACAATAACCTGCGCAAATCTCATATAAGTATTTTTTTTTTACATTTATACTTTTGTTATCTTCATCTTAGCGCATGAGATGTGCTTTATAAACTCGACTTTTTTAATGATTGACTATGTGATTTACTCTTTGTCTCAAAAAGAATGTAATTTTATAACAGTGTTGTGTTAAAAAATGTCAAGTTTAACCATATTTTATATAAAAAAACATTATTATTTATCATACTGAATAGATATCATTAGATTCATCATGAAATATATTTTTATAATAAATTTATTTGGTACTATAAGCATTGGAATTTTCTCACCTATATATTTGATCAAACTTTAAACACTTTAATTAAGAATGTATCTATAGTTGCATTCGTTTTGCTGGCTCTAGGCTAACGGGTCACAGCAGGCTGCGGCTGGCTTGTTTCTTTCTGAAGCAATGGTGGAGTGACAACTGACAACATTGGCAGTCCTGACCCCAAGTGATTAGAAATCATCAAGTACGCAACATGGACATTTTTATAAGCGCTGCCGTCAGGTTTAGACAACAGATCTCTCAGCCCACTGCAATCCGTGTTTGTAGTCAATAAACATGTGGGTTTCCTGCAGCAGGCTATTTTCAGTCTTCATAATCATAATAGATAAAGGACAGGGCTATTCAACAGGTCCAGGTCCAGGAAACAAACAATGCCAGTTCTTGAGATACAGTATACACATGCAGCCATGCAGGTCAAATTAAAAGTAAGCTATCCAGTTTTGATTATATTGAAATAGCTGTCAAGAATATAAATGACAGGTTTAAGGGGAGTAAATATACTGAATTTCATGCATGTTGTAGGACTTGAGAAGTCTAAAGTTTCTAACATTGTTGACGATAAGGTGTGAATAAGTAAATACTCCCTCCGTTACTCTAAAAGATGACGTTTAGGACAGCATTTAGCATACCAAGAAGTGATTAATTAGGGTAGAGTTTTCCCTCTTTGGCCCTATTAAATAAGGTTGTGGGTGCATGCTATATAAGAACATTTGCTAGCTCAAATGGTTTGCCTAGCGAAGTATTAGCCCTGAGGTGCTACGTTCAAAGCCTAGTGGGCACAATTTTTTGCCATGGAGCTCTGCAATGGATATTAACACAGATACATTTTATCACTACTAGGTAGCGTGCCCGTGCGTTGCTACGGGATAGCTAA
>Ga0182004_10000622_pt1 | contig 22679 bp, 24 predicted proteins | sample Sormic07211540_1_FD_120479 | JGI IMG/M metagenome (GOLD analysis project Ga0182004, IMG submission 120479) | Endophyte microbial communities from Sorghum bicolor roots, Mead, Nebraska, USA - 072115-40_1 MetaG | ecosystem: Host-associated > Plants > Roots > Unclassified | place: USA: Nebraska...
CACCAAAACTCGTGGAATTCTATCAGATAAAACCCTAAGTCTAGATCTTTATTTCATTTGGATCCTTTTCTTTATTTATTTGATAATTAAATTTGATACTTAAGGACCGTCAACACGTACGACTTGATTCCACTTCTAAATCAGTACAAGGTGCCCGATTTCACTAAATTCTCTTGACAAGATGATACGTCGACCATGGAACATGTTAATCGGTTCATCATCCAGTGTGGAGAAGCGGCCAACCGAGATGAGTTAAGAGTTCGTCTATTCTCATCATCTTTGTCTGGATCGGCCTTTACTTGGTTCATTTCATTGCCTGCAAACTCAGTAATCACTTGGGCCAATCTGGAGAAGCAGTTCCATAAGTACTTCTTCTCTAGAGTTCATGAGAAGAAGATTACTAGTTTAGTCAAGCTGAGGCAACGCAATGAAGAATCGGTTGAAAGTTTTGTGCAAAGATTGCGAGATGTCAAGAATAAATGCTATAGTCTGGTTCTGGATGATCGGCAGCTAGCCAATTTGGCTTTCCAAGGATTGTTGCCACATATCAAAGACAAGTATGCTTTCTAGGAGTTTGAAAGTCTAGGACACTTGGTGTAGAGGATTTCCGATCAAGATATCAAGACTTTTGAACCTAGCAGGGCTTAGAACAAGAAAGTGTCATTTGTCGATGAAGCAACAAGTTCAGATTCTGATGAAGAACCAGTCATCGGCTTGGCAGAGTGGGTGAAAAACAAAAAGCCGATGTTCTGTCCTTTCGGCCATAAAGAGCCAGAAAAGTTTACTTTTGACGTTACTAAGGCTGATAGGATATTTGATTTTCTCCTTCAAGAGGGACAGATTAAGTTGTCACCAAATCATGTGATCCCATCGGCAGAAGAGTTGAAAAAAGATCAAGTATTGCAAAAGGCATAATGCAACATCTCATAACACAAATGAATGCAAAGTGTTTAGGCAGCAGCTGCAATCGGCTATAGAATCTAGGAGGATTAAATTTAATAATTCCAAAGTTCAAAAGCCGATGAAGATTGATCAGCATCCTTTTCCCACAAATATGCGGATGCTAAGGGAAAGACTAAAGTTCTAACTTCAGAAGCAGCTGAGAAGAGCGCATCGGTAGATCCTCAGCATCATATCACTGCCGATGATGCCAAGGGCAAAGGCTTGATTTAGGAGGGCAGCAACTCAAGGAGGCCTCCTCGGTCTGGCATTGTGATCACTCATAGGCGACATCGGGAGACTTGGCAGCAACGAGGATCGGTATCGCCGCCAGTAGGAGGATCGTCGTCGAGAAGAAGAAAGACGCCGATAAGAATGGAATCGGCATAAAGATCATTGGAATTGCCCGTTCTTCATCCACTGTTGGGAGCAAAATATCAAGTTGCCGACTATCAGAGATGCCCTGAGTGTAATGGTTATAATCGGCATGATCAACCAAATCGGCGATATCAGAACGATGATCGAGGATTTAATGGGCCAATTAGAGGAAGAGTGTCAGTTCATGATTGGCTGGGGGACAGTCTCAGTGTGCATGATAGGCTTGGTGAACGTATTGGCTATTTTCCAAGAAACCAAGAGGAGCTTGAGGAGATGGCAAATGCATGAGTCCTCGATGAGTTTATATTTTGTAGGGATGCTAACACTTATCGGATGGAATCAAGGGAGGCTCGTCATCAACCAGTGCGAAGGACATAGCTTCCCCAATGGTGCCTAGAAGGATGACAAGGACACAGAAAAGGAGAATGCAACGAGAACGGCAGGAAGAATTGAATAGGGAAGAAAATTCTTCTAAGTCTGAGAATCGGCAGCCATCTGATCACAAAGGAAAAGGACCATCGGCAGATGTTAATATGGTGTTTATGTTGCCGATGGAATTTCTTGCACCATTTAGTGATGATGAAGAGGCAAATTTCCCTGATCAGATAGCTTAGATGGCTCTTGACCAGATGACAGCTATCTTTGAAAAGCCCACTGATGATGAAAGACAGCATCTTAAGGCTTTATTTGTTAGGGGCACGGTTGATGGGCAGCCGATGTCTAAGATACTTATTCACGGTGGAGCTGCTATCAACATTATGCCATACACAATCTATCGAAAGCTTGGCAAAGGGGATCAGGATTTGACCAAGACCGATGTGATGTTGAAAGATTTTGAAGGGAATGTGTCTCCAGTCAAGGGGGCTATATGTGTTGAGTTGACCATTGGTAGCAAGACTTTGCCGATGACTTTCTTTGTCATCAGTGGAAAAGGTGCCTATAATTTGCTGCTGGGGAGAGATTGGATTCATGCTAATTATTGTATTCCTTCTACGATGCACCAATGCCTTGTTCAATGGGTAGGTGACAAAATTGAGATTGTCCCAGGAGATTCTTCATACGTCATTGCATCGGCAGAGTTAGATACTTGTGAAAGAACCAGATGTATCTCAGGGGAAGTTTGGGAGAAGGATTTTCTCAAGGTTGCCGATTATGAAATTCCACCGATCCAAGTAGTCGGTTCTGATGAAGAATTTTAATGGATAGGTTTGCCGATAATGGAAAGTTAGGTTAGGGGTTTACATCGGCTGATGATCTAGTAGAAGTAGATATAGGTAATGGTGATAGGCCAAGGCCTACTTTTATTAGTGCTAAGTTAGTTTCTGAGTGTAAGCAACAATTAACCGATTTGTTAAAGGAATATAAAGATTGCTTTGCTTGGGAGTATACCGAGATGCCTGGTTTAGACCGATCGATTGTTGAACATCGGTTGACTATTAAGTCTAGGTTTCGGCCACATCACCAGCCAACACGCTGATGCAATCCTAATATTCTTCCTGATATTAAGGCCGAAATAACTAAACTTATTGAAGCTAAATTTATTCGGCAATGTCAGTATGCCGAATGGATTTCTAATGTTGTTCCTATCTATAAGAAGAATGGGAAGCTTCGTGTCTGCACTGACTTTAGCAATCTCAATAAAGCTACGTCGATGGATGGATATCTAATGCTAGTTGCCGATTTGTTGGTTGATGCTGCAGCTGGACATCGGGTTATTAGCTTTATAGATGGCAATACAGGTTACAATCAAATATTCATGGCTGAAGAAGATATTCCCAAGACAGCATTTAGGTGTCCTGGTCATGTTAGATTATTTGAATGGATAGTCATGACCTTTGGCTTGAAAAATGTTGGTGCTACTTATCAGAGGGCTATGAATTTCATCTTTCACGAGTTTATCGACAAGATAGTGGAAATCTATATTAATGATGTGGTGGTTAAGTCTAGAGATTTCACAAAAAATCTAGCCGATTTGCGAAAGGTGTTGGAATGCACAAGGAAGCATGGTTTAAAGATGAATCCTAATAAATGTGCATTTGGTGTATCAGCAGGACAATTTCTTGGTTTCATGGTGCATCAAAGGGGGATTGAAATTAGTAGGAGATCCATTGATGCCATCAACAAGATAGTTGCTCCCACCAAAAAAACTGAACTTCAATCATTGATCGGCAAGATAAATTTTATCAAACGATTTATATCTAATTTGTCTAATAAGATTCGTGCTTTCAGCCCTTTGCTTAAGTTAAAAGCCGATCAAGAATTTGTGTGGGGAAAAGAGCAACAGTTTGCATTGGATGAGATCAATAATTATTTGACAAATCCTCCGGTTTTGATTCCACCTCAATAGGGAAAGCCTTTCAGATTATATTTGTCTACCGATGGAATAGTCATCGGTTCAGCTCTAATTCAAGAATTTGAAGGGAAGGAACGTGTGATTTATTATCTAAGTTGAAGACTGGTGGATGTTGAAACAAGGTATTCGGCAATTGAAAAGTTGTGCTTATGTTTATACTTTTCTTGTATCAAATTGAGACATTTCTTGCTATCGGTCGAGTGTACTGTTATATGCAAGGATGATGTGGTCTGATACATGTTATCAATGCCGATTATGAGTGGTAGAATCGGCAAGTGGATATTAGCATTATCGGAATTTGATCTGCGCTACGAATCGGCTAAATCGGTTAAAGGACAAATTATGGCTGATTTCGTAACTCAGCATTGCGGTGTAGTGGATGCTTTAGAAATCGTTCCTTAGACGCTCTTCTTTGATGGATCTACATGTGACCGGGGGTAGGAATCGGTATAGTATTAATTTCCCCTCAAGGAAAAAAGTATGAATTTTCTTTGCCGATTGTTGCCACGTCAACAAATAATCAAGCTGAGTACCAAGCTCTGATCAAAGGATTGGAAGTATTGAAGGAGGTTCATACCGATGCTGTTGAGATTTTCGGTAATTCCATGCTTGTGATAAACCAATTGGCTAGAATTTATGAATACCGAAGTGAAGTTTTAGTAGCTTATTATGAAAGGTGTGTACAACTGTTAAGGGAATTCAAAGATTTCCGATTAGAGCATATTCCTCGGTTACATAATGAAGAAGATAATCGATTGGCTCAACACGCCTCGGGATATCAACCCATCTTGGACATGTTATCGGTAGTTATTGCTGATGATTGGAGAAAGGAAATTATTGATTATTTAAAGGATCCGTCCAGGAAAGTTGAGAGACGTGTTAGGTTTCAAGCCACGAAGTATGTACTCCTTGAAGAAGAGTTGTATTATCGGATGATAGATGGAGTCTTGCTCAAATGTTTGAGTAATGATGAAGCTAGGAGTTTGATGGGTGAAATTTATGAAGGAGTGTGTGGAGCACATCAATCGGCTTTCAAGATGAAGTGGATGATTAGAAGGAATGGGTATTATTGGCCGACTATACTTGAAGATTGCTTTAAATATTTCAAGGGATGTCAAGGATGTCAGAAGTTCGGCAATATTCAAAGGGCACCCGCATCGGCCACGAATCCCATTATTAAACGTTGGCTGTTTCGATGTTGGGCTATTGATCTCATCGGACAAATTTATCCACCATCAAGCAAGGGGCATAAGTTTATCTTAGTTGCCACCGATTATTTTACTAAATGGGTTGAAGCTATTCCTTTGAAGAAAGTGACATCGGCCAATATGATTGTTTTTGTAAAGGAGCATATTGTTTACCGATTTGGCATTCCCCAAACGATTACTACCGATCAAGACACTATGTTTACATCGGGGGAGTTTGATGAGTTTGCGATCGGTATGGGAATTAAAGTGTTGAATTCTTCTCCTTACTATGCTCAAGCTAACGGGTAGGCCGAAGCTTCTAACAAAGGAATTATTAAGCTCATTAAACGGAAAATTCAAGAAAATCCTAGGAGATGGCACACGTTGTTAAATGAAGCTTTGTGGTCATATCAGATGGCGTGTCATGGATCGACCAAAGGATCGCCCTATCAATTGGTATATGGACATGACGCGGTATTGCCATGGGAGATTAAGATTGGTTCCAGGCGGATTTCTTCTCAAGATCAGCTGGTTGCCGATGATTATGCTACTTTGATGAAAGATGAGTTGGATGATTTAGCAGGGCATCGGTTAAGGGCTTTAATTAATATAGAAGAAAATAAAAAGAGAGTTGCTAAATGGTGTGATAAGAAAGTAAAGGCCAGGGAGTTTGCTGATGGAGACTTAGTGTGGAAACTGATTCTACTGATTGGGACTAAAAGTTCAAAGTTTGGGAAATGGTCTCCCAATTGGGAAGGTTCTTATCGGATAAGTCGATCTGCTCCTGGTAATGCTTACATTTTAGAAACTCTCGAAGGAGTTGAATATCCCAGAGCATTAAATAGAAAATATTTAAAGAAATACTACCCAAGTATATGGATTGATGCATGAAAGTTTAAATGCCGATAACAGTCCTATCGGCTAGACAGAATGTAAAGTGTATCTGGAGCCATGCATAAAGTTTTAGTGCTAATAACAATCCTATCGGCTGGATCAAAATGATTGAAGTCTTTGAAAATAGAACTAAACGAGTTGTCGATGAAGAGTTCACAGATTCAGCTGTCTGGATGGCCGATATGGTGCGCAGACAGATCTGGTTGGCCTCTTCTATTTCTCAAATGTCTTCATCGGCAGAGCCCTCCACTGGCTTCAATTTCTTCTTCATTTGCAATGCTCTGCGAGCTTGGATATCTCTCTCTTGCTGAAGAGTCTTGAGCGCGTTAGGCAGCTGGCTTTCTTCTTGTTGGGCTTGAGTCAGGGCTTCTTCCACTTACTTAAGCTCGACTAGCAAGGCTTTTCGTTTTGCTGATAGATCGGAGATCTTCTGTTTTAGCTCATCTCATGAGGACTGCAGAACGCCGATGCTCTTGTGTTTTTCATCGGCAGCATGTTTGACTTGAAACATCTTCTCTTTGAGCTGGGCGTAAGCAGCTCTATCGGCAAGGCGTTGGGTAGCCATTTGGTACTGAAGTTGGCGGCTCTCTAAGTGAGCGGCTTGGAAGAGGATTTCTTTAGCGTCGGCTAGGATCTGACCACAGAGGGTCTTAAATAAAGCCTTGGTCGGGTCAGAATGGTCTACTAGCTGGGCCGTGTCTTGATGTAGCAGGGCCAATAAGTCCTCCAACTTTGCCTTGATCTCTGCCGATGTAATACCAACTATGTGAGAAGAGCTTGCTTCTTCAGCTTCATCATCGGAAATGTCGATGGCAAAATAGAACAGGCTGTTTATGGAGTCTTGTTCCTAGAAGAGGAAGAAGATGAGTTACTCAAGAGTAAGTGTTAATAATGAAAAGTCTGAAAATCAGATAACTTACTTGCTTTAGGGCGATTTCCTGTCTCTGGCGTGGAGATGCAGCTGGTACTATGGTTTTATCGGCTGGAGTTGCCGATGGAATGACTTCAGCTGAGAAATTACAAGGATGATTACAACTCATAAAATGAATTCATTGGTAATAATTCTATGATCAGTACTTTACCTTGAGGAGGTACAGTGATCGTCTGTTCTAGAGGGACGGCCGATGATGTGCCCAGATCAGCCGGATCGGCAATCTATTCAAAAACATCAGCTGGTGCTTCTTGCGGTTGGGGTACTGGTCGAGGAGAAGAAGGTGCTTCTTGAGTCTGGGGTTCCGGTGGAGAAGGAGATCATGCCACGTGGATCGGAGACACTGGACGAGGTGGAGAGGACGGCGTTGTCTTCTAGCGCTTTGGCTGGCTCTTAGTACTTTTGGGGCCCTTTCTTTTGGTCGGAGCTTGGCTGGGCTGGGGGGCATCGGCACCCGATGTTTGGGCGCTCTTGGCTTTTGCCAATTTGCCAGTCTACTGTTACAAAGAATAAAATTTCATGAGTGGATATAAGGAAGAGTACTGATGAAGTTTTAATGGAAAATATAAATACCGATGAAGTTCCTGTTGCAGCCCATGTGCCCTGAAAAGATTATATGAGTATGTGATGAAATCAGCATAAGCAAAGGAAATTAAGAGTCTACCTTGAAAGCCTGCGCTAGAGTGGCAGCAGCAACCGATGGAGACGTTTTCGACTGTTTGGTGGTCTTCTTGAACCGTATATTACGGTGCATCAGAGTAGCTAGACTCGGGGCATTATAACCGATTAAAGAAATCGGGCCTGATTGGCCTTCCGCTTCTACTCACCGTTGGCACTGGGTCATTGACCTGTTGAAATGAGAATAAGTTAGTTGTCGATGAAGTTTTAAATAAAGGAACCGAGGTATCGGTAAAGAACTTACAATGTTATCGGGGACTTGGTAATTAGGGTCGATCATACCGCGGTATGTATAAGCCGATACCCTGAACAGATGCTCCTTCCATTCTTCCCACCAATGTTTGTACAACTGGGTAATGAAGAGAGCTGGGACCCAAGCCGATAGGTCGATGTCTGTTGTATCGGCGTTTGGTTGAAGTTGAGCCACCCTGATCCATTCCAGTTCGGTGGTTGTCGTTTCTCTTGGTTTTACCACATCGGCATAGCAGAGTCTGATCGGTTGACCAAAAGCCAGTTGGCGAGCCAGTGCCGATGGGTTGTAAAATTCATAAGTCGTGTTGATGTTCTTCCCACTGACAAAAATGTTCACTAGGATTGCTCTCAAAGTAATGATCGCCATCATCAAATCATGGTCCTTGTTGAGAGCGTTGTCAAAAGGGTGGAAAGTAAGTGGGAATCTAGTCTCTGGATCTTCGTAAGGCATCCACGCTCGCTGATCTTTGTAGAGGCCGTCATATAAAGTTTGAAAGAATCGGCCGATCTGGTTTTCATTAGAGCCGGTACCAGGGAGGACTATAACTGCTTCACCATAATTGAGAGATGAGCGAGTTGCCAATTCATCATCTGCTAGTTCATGATCTTCGGCAATATCTCGGGGGAACTATTGTGCGAAAAAATCAAACCGAAGACGTTTGTGCATGTGGACATTAAGCCACATTTTGATGAACCACCAAGGACCTCCTAAATTGCCGATGGGTTCACCTAACAGAAGTTTCTCTGCTACTTGATGGAGGGGGTGGTAAACAAAACCTAGCAAATATCGGCCGAGGGGAAATCGGTTGCCATAGGCTAGCCTTTCTACTGCCGATAAGTAGACAGAAGTTGGTCCTACCGATCGGCCACAGAAGATGAATTTATCCAGCCACATGTTTAGGAAAGTGGCATGCTCTCTTTCACCAACCAATCCTGTTTTCTAGTATTTCTGAATATACCCTGACCAACCACCAATGTTGCGGGTTTCTACCTTGAATTCAGCTTTACGGCCGAATAATTGGCCATCATCGGTAATGACAACATCCAATCCGGTGAGCATAACTACATCGACAAGAGTGGGGGAAGCTGGGCCATGGCCAAAGATGAAGGTGTTGAAAGTGTCCGACCAAAAATATGAGGCAGCTATTAGCATTGACTCGTTCCTTTCCATATCGGTAATGGAAAGTCTGATGCATTGGTCTATATTACGTTCACCCCAGCGTCCTTCATGTGTTTTACTAACCCTCAAAAACCAATTCTTCCATCCCTTAGTGTGGCTTGGCTAGGATCGAAAGTTGTCCTTCCACAGATCTAATGAAAAATTTTCGGACCTAAAGAGAATTCTATTGGTTTCTGCGTTGATCAAATCAGTGGGATCTGGGTCACCCAATGGACCGAGGCATTGGAGATGAGGTTGATCGGTGGGGATGACAATTTTTTCGCTCAACTTCTGAGGTTTGAAAGATGGCGAATAAACGAAAAGGAAAAGAAGGAGAAGCTAAGTAAGTAGATTTGCAGAAAAAGAGAAGATTGCAGTAAAGGAGTAAAGGAGTGGGGATGGATTAACCTCGGGTACAATGAAGTTGACAGCCATGTTCTTCCCGAAGCCGAAAGAGTCGAAGAATTGAGGATTCTGGAGAGTTCTTGTTGTACGGGTTCGTAAGTTCTTCGTTGAAGCCATCGCCAGAAGATGAATTTGTGAATGGAGGATGGCAAGGTGAGGGAAGAGTGCTGAGGAAGGAAGTATTTATAGGATAAAGTGAGCAGGGGTATTTCCAACTTATCTCTTTGCTGTATCCGTGAAATCCGAGGGTGTTCAGGTGGATATGGTAACTATTCGCACGGTAATCAAGGGATTGTGTAGGTGATTTGACAGCAAGCAGTCATGATTTTGGGAGATACTTTACTGTGCAGGATCTCCTGGTCGGCTCATCGGCAGTCCATTCTAACGGAAACGTTGCTGATGAGCGGGTGTTTAGGAGATTTGGTTTGGGGAGTTGAGAAATTCGAGGTGCGTGCTGAAGATCCGGGTTAAGATTGTTTGGATTTGGTAATTAATTGCTGTCAGAAAGGAATAACTACGAAAAGGGCGTCATTATTAGGAGAGAATTTCGAAGCATTAATGATTTTATAGTCCGAAATTGGGCGGCATGTGTTGACACTATTTTTTGACACGTATCTGGAAAGTTAATAGAACATGGATTGGTAGACGGAAAAGGTGATGACTGGTTGATGAAGGAATTGCCGATGGGTTATGATGCCGATGATAAAGCAGCAGGATGTGATCAAGTCTGGGAATGATGGTTGATCTATGCCGATGGCTGATATTGATGGTTGCTGATGCCGATGAAAGATGGTTTGCCGATCGTTGGGAAGATCATGATGGTGTGCCAATCGCCTAGGATAGATAAATTAATGTTTTCCATAGTTATTAGAGTTTGTTTTGTATACGGATCCCGTTTACTTTAGAATTATAATCCTAGTCGTACCCGATTGTAACTCTCTGAGACAGGGTATAAATGTTGACCTAGTAGCGATGTAAGAGACAATCCAATCAATCAAATACAAAGCTTTTACATCTATTTTTGCATCTACTTTTTCATTGACTTCGTCAACTCGCATATTCTCTTTTTACTTATGAGTTCTTAGGAATTCTTCGAGTTAAACTCGACGAGTTCTCAAGTTCCGTGTGAATACCTCTTGGCCGTGACATCCGGGCGCATCGCTGTTGTCAGGACCAAAGTATTCGAGTTATCACCTTTGTCGGTTGTAAGGTCAAATCGGCTGGCACACATTAACGTTAAATTGGGTATTAGCCCTTTGTGTTTGTAGATTCACTTTTGCATCAACACCTACCCCAGCCCCCGTCTTCATGAGTGACCCGTCGAAGTACATCGTCCAGGGTTCCGCCTGGACCCGAGCAGGGGGAGCTGGGTGTCTGTCCATTCCACGATGAAGTCCGCCAGTGCTTGGGACTTGATGGCTTTGCAAGGTGCATAGGTGAGGGCCTCCCACATGAGCTCGACCGACCACTTGGCGATCCTCCCGGTGGCCTCTCGATTCTGGATGATCTCACCCAGCGGAAAGGATGAGACCACCGTGATTGGATGGCCGAGAAAGTAGTGCTGCAGCTTGCGTCGGGCGAGAATCACAGCGTAGATTAGTTTTTGAATCTGGGGGTATCATACCTTTGTTTCTGAGAGCACCTCATTATGGCCGCTAAACTGGAAGCGTGTGTCCCTCTTCTAGCCTTTCAACCACTACAGCTGCGCTAACGACCTAGGTCGTTGCCGCAACATAAAGGAGCAGAGGTTCTGTGGGTCGAGGGGGCACCAGGATCAGAGCAGTGGTCAACATCCTCTTGAGTTTGTCGAGAGCTTCCTTAGCCTCGACGGTCCACGCAAAGCGCTTAGCTTTCTTCAAGAGACGGTATAGTGGCAGCGCTTTTTCCCCCAGCCGTGAGATGAAATGGCTGAGCGCTGCCAGACAGCCTATCACTTTTTGTACGCCCTTCACGGAGCAGTGGTCAACATCCTCTTGAGTTTGTTGAGAGCTTCCTTAGCCTCGACGGTCCACGCAAAGCTCTTAGCTTTCTTCAGGAGCCGGTATAGTGGCAGCGCTTTTTCCCCCAGCCGTGAGATGAAACGGCTGAGCGCTGCCAGACATCTCGTCACTTTTTGTACGCCTTTGACGTCTCGAATCAGCCCCATCTTGGCGATGGCCAAGACTTTCTCGGGGCTGGCCTCGATGCCACGCTGGGAGACTATGTATCCTAAAATCATGCCTCGAGGCATGCCAAAGACACGTTTTTCAGGGTTGAGCTTGATATTATTAGCGCACAGACAGCCAAATGTGATCTCGAGGTCCTAAATCAGGTCGGCTTGCCTCTTTGATTTGATGATGATGTTGTCGACGTAAGCCTCGACCGTTGACCCTATGTGCTCCCCAAAAACATGGAGCATGCATCATTGGTATGTTGCCCTGGCGTTTCGAAGCCCGAACGGCATGGTCACATAACAGTACATTCCCAAAGGTGTGATGAAAGAGGTCATGAGCTGGTCGGATTCTTTCATTTATATTTGATGGTAGCCAGAATGAGCATCAAGGAATGAAAGGGTTTCACATCCCGTGGTAGAGTCAACAATTTGATTAATGCGTGGCAAAGGAAATGGAACTTTCGGACATGCTTTATTTAAACTGGTATAATCTACACACATCCTCATTTTCCCATTCTTTTTCTTAACTAATACAGGATTTGCTAATTAGTCAGGATGATGAACCTCCTTGATGAATCCAGCCATCAAAAGCTTCTAGACCTCCTCACCAATGATCTTGCGCTTCTCCTCATTGAAGCGGTGCAGTCATTGCTTCACTGGTTTGGAACCGGCTCGAATCTCCAAAGAGTGCTCGGCGACTTCCCTCAGTATGCCAGGCATATCCAAGGGACTCCATGCAAACATGTCGGCATTTGCACGAAGAAAGTCGACGAACATGGCCTCCTATTTGGGGTCGAGGTCGGCGCTAATCGTCAGTACCTTGCCATCGGAGTTGTCGGGGTCGAGCGGGACCCTCTTCGTGCCTTCTACCGGCTCGAAGCTGCCCACATGGCACTTTGGCTCTAGAGCCTCAACAGCAAGGGCCTGGAGCCTCAAGGCGAGCTCAGTGGTGTTCTCAACCGCCTCACCGTATTCGACGCATTCGAAGTCGCATTCGTAAGCATGCTCGTAAGAGGAACTAACAGTGATGACTCCTCTAGGCCCGGGCATCTTCAACTTGAGATAAGTGTAGTTGGGGATCGCCATGAACTTGGCGTATCCCGGTCGTCCGATGATGGCATGATAGGTACCTCAAAAACCCACCACTTCGAAAGTGAGGGTCTCCTTCCTGAAGTTGGCCGCCGTACCAAAACAAACTGGTAGGTCGATTCGACCAATTGGCAGCGCTTCTTCCCCGGGTATGACGTCGTGGAAGCCACCCATGCTGGGCTAGAGTTGTGCTCTCTCAATGCCTAGGAGGTCGAGAGTCTCAAGGTAGATGATGTTGAGACTTCTGCTACCATCCATCAATACCTTCAAGAGTCGAGTGTTAATGATGATGGGGTCAACGACAAGCTGGTAGACGCCGGGGGCAACGACCCTGTCGGGGTGGTCATCACGATCGAAGGTGATGGGGGTGCTCGACCAGTTGAGGTACTGTGGCACTGCCATCCATGCCGCGAAAACCTCCCGGCACTCCCTCTTGCACTGTCGTGAGGTGAGCTGCGTCGAGGGTCCACTATAGATCATGTAGCAATCGTGGACGGTGGGGAACCCCTCATCGTCTTTGCTTCCGCCCTTGTCATCGCTTTTATCCTTCCTTTGGTCGTCCTTCTTCAGCCCTAGGCTGTCGAAGTACTTCTTCAGCATGCGGAAATCCTTGAGCTTGTGGTTAGCCCCTCCCTTGTGGTAAGGGCAGGGCTCCTTGAGCATCTTGTCGAAGACAGCCCCCTCTGGGGGCCCTCGAGGCTTCTTGCGCTCGACTGTAGCGACGAAATCATTGTCGAGGGCCTCACGCTTGTGTTGCCAAGTTTTCTTATTTTTTTGCTGCTCTTCTTAGACCCCCTACTGGGACCCTCGTCGTTGTTGGCCGTCACCTTCCCCTTGTCGTTCTCGTGGCTAAAGAAAGTGCCAACCGCTTCCTCACCGGCGGCGTAGTTTGCCACTACCTTCATCAGCTCGTCGACGGTTTGCGGACAATTCCGCCCTAATTCACGCACCAAATCCTTACAAGTGGTGCCTGAGACGAATGCAAGAATGGTATCATGGTCGAGGATGTGTGGGAGCTCCGTGCGCTGCTTGGAGAAGCCTCGAGCATACTCTCAGAGAGATTCTCCAGATTTCTACTTGCACTTGCTGAGGTCAAATGAATTGCCAGGGCGGATGTAAGTCGCCTTGAAGTTTCCCTCGAACACCCAGACTAGATCTGTCCAGTCATGGATTTGGTTGGCTGGGAGCTCCTCGAGCCACGTGCGAGTACTGCTAGAGAGGAAAAGTGGAAGTTGTTAGATGATGGCTCAATCGTCTCCTCGAGCGCCTCCCAGCTGGCATACTAGCTAGAAATCCGCCAACCATAGCACTGGCTTGATTTTGCCGTTGTATTTGGTGACGCTGGTCAGGGGTCGAAATGGGCTTAGCAGCGGCGTGCTACGAATTGCTCTGCTGAAGACTAGAGGGCCCAGCGGCTCTGGTGCCATCCGGTCCTCATCATTGTCGTAGCGTCCACTGTGGTGGGCGCTGTAGCCTCATTCCTCAGCATCCCCATGCTTGCGGTGTCGATGCTCGTTGATGTCATTGCAAGCATCACAAGGCTCTCGATTGTCGACGAGGTGTTCTTGAATCGGCACTGCTCTCTTGCCTCAAGGGGGTGGCTCTTGATGGACTGACGCCTCTCTCTCGTTTCGAGCTGGCTCGGGGCATTTTTCTGTGGCCGCCCCTCGTTGTCGAGAGGCCGAGCTCTCAGCTTGCTGAGCAGCCGCCACGTGGAGCAAACCTTGCACCTCGTCCCGAATGCATCGCGCCAAGGAGTTTGAGGGTTCAGGCATGTTGCGTAGCAGCATGGTTGTCGCCATGATGTTATGACTAGCCTGAGGGAAATGGCTGACGAGTTGTTTAGGCTCTTCCTCCCCAACGATTTGTCGGCATACGTCTCGAGCACGTCCACGCACGCCCCCGCCGTGCGGGTGTGGTTGGTCTTGCTCGAGTGCTCGCTCTAGTTGGTTGAGGCATTCTCGGTCTTCGTCGAGCTTGGCCTTCAGCTCGTGTAGCTGCGCGAGTTGCGCAGCCTTGTCGTCCTGAGGGGGCGGGTCCGCTTGTCCTTTGTTCCTAGGTGTCCTAGGGTCTCCCCTCGCCGTGGGACCTCGAGCACCAGCGGCGGTGTCCTCCGTGTCGTCTGTGGTAGCCACGGCCCCGTCGACATTGAAGCACTCCTTTGTGGGGTCGTAGCTGTCAGACTCGGAGTCAGGATCTGGCTCGGCAGTGTAGAAGCATCCGCACCACTCCACCGCCAGCTGCTGCCTAAGCGTGGTGAGGGTGTATCGCCTAGGTCCCAAGCATCGAGGCCTACGTATCTGGGGAAAACCTGGACACTCAACCACCTGCTGAGCTTCCCGCTGTGTTTCTATGTCGCGCGGGAGGGCCAGTAGCCCCTCCATGCACGTGCTAGCGCCTGGACATATCACCCTGGCGAGCGACGTTGCGGCGTTGTTCAAGCCGAATGGGAGCATCCGCCTTGTGGTGAACAGGCCATGTGTCAACAGGGCAGATGGTGGCGACGGTGCACGGGGTACGCTGTCCCTTAGCACCGTTGCACGGTCGCTCTGCTGACTGGCCGTCGTGACTGGTGTCTTGGTGCGCAGAGCTATCGGCCCCTCCACCGTTGCCTGTCCTGTGTGGGGTGACAATTGTGCCGCATCGGTGGGGCGGTGGCGATGCTGATCACGCCTCCTCTTGGGCGGGGAAGCATGGTTGTGAGGCCACCGTGGGGCTTTTTATCGTGCGGGCACGATGCGAGCCCCTCCCGGTCCTCTGACTGAGAGTAGGATCATGTCATAGCCGAAGCTAGTGGACATGAACTCAAGGCTCCCGAACTAGATCATCGTGGAGCGCGGGATCGGTGAGACGTGAGTGGCCATCCAAAAAAAGATGGGAAATCGATAGTAACATGGAGGGCCCCTACCTGGCACGCCAACTGTCAGTGTTTTGACCCCAGGGGGTAACACCAATGAGTGAATTTGTATGCATGCTCCCTTCTCCAGATGGTTATGCTAGAATGACACAAGGGTTTATCGGTTCGGGCAAAGTAAGGCCCTATGTCTAGTGGGGGGGAGAGTGTGTATTATCTTGCACCTAAGTGCTTGTACAGGGGCAAATACAAGTGGATCCAACCAGGGGTTCTAAGTCCTAGCTGGTTGTGGTGGTGTATGAATCGTGTTCAATGTCTCTTGTCCGATACTGTCCTCAGCGTCCCCTTTTATAGTTCCAAGGGGAGGCCTAGGTTATAGGGTATAGGTGTCAGAGTAGGGCTCGATTGGGGTATGGCGCTGACCTACTCGAGGCCTCCGTACCGGCGTGGCCTTGAGTCATCTTGTTACAGGGTACTTTGGTGATGATGGCACGTGCGTTCCCTGAGCTCATCTCCTATACATCGTCTGGCATTGGCTTGGGCACGAGCACGCTTGTACGTCGTGACATTCGCCATGTCTGGAGTGGTTGAAGCGCTGACTTCTATCGCTTGATCCTTCCCTAGGAAGGGGCATGCATACTTGAGGGTCTGGCGGTACAGGCGTTTCTGTCATACAGGAGCGCTGACCTTATCATCTCGAGGGGCTTCCTGATGGGATATTACTCCTACTGCACTGTGCCAATTTGTACTTTTCTCCAATCTTGAGGATAAAGCTAGAAAAAGTGGGGATTTGATGGATGCATGTCCCTCTATCATGCTTCCCGTGACTGCCGGGTTAGGTTGGAGCATGGCAGTCGCATTAAATGCCCTGGCTCCCGTACCCACGACAAGCGGTGGAGAACGCTTTTGCGCTCGAGGACTCCCGATTCGCTCAACGCCCTTTCCGTAATCGACGGTTCGCTGGCTATCGAGCCCTTGATCAATCACTCGACCATATTTCCGTATTCTAGACTCGGGTCGATACCGCGTTCCAGGTCGAGCTGCGGCTTTGGTGAACCTATTTTTGCACTAGATCGTCGAGCCCGACCCTCGAGCTGCTCTTGGATCTTTTCAATATGAATGTTTGTTCGGGTACCCCCTATTGATACCCTCGACATGTACCTACAAAAAATTCATTTCAGCCCACCCACAGTATGAAACATGCAATACAAGATTTAAAGGCTATGCACTCTACATATGCACGTCCCCATACACATATGTGTAGTGCTACTACCCAAATCATCGTCCTAGCGACGACATTGCATCTAAGGATGGAATCACCCATCATGTGGTACCTTTTCATAGGCACATGTAGAATGTGCACACGATCGAGTACCAAAAGCACTTCCAAAGATCGGCGGTGCATCCGATCATGCTCTCATAGCTCACACTTACCGAGGCATAGAGGGAAAAATGATCCATACATTACCATTCAAATGAATGGCACTCATACTATTACACGCTGTATGAGCAACGAAATAGAAATATGATGCATAAACCCCCAAGTCAGTACTTAAATAAGCCACCTAAAGGTCCTTATTTGGGCATAAAGGAAATGACCACTAGCATATTTAGGTAAAATCTTTTCAGATTTGAACACACCTATATATATAATAGCTATAAGTTGTCAAAAATTGATTTTATAAAACAAAAGCTTTTGTTTTAAATACACATATGACAATTTTAATGTTGAACCTTCCTCTGATGCCAGCTGTAATAAAACCACCCAATTTACAAGAGATCAACTATGAAAAACTCCCGCCAAAGCAGTTGCTTTAACATAATCGAACTCTCATTAACCTGCTAGTCCGTGAAATCATTAGGGGCTTCAAACCAACCATCATACAAGCCAACATCGTAGTGATTCAACATAACAAGTCACATGTTACATCCATTTCACAAGTAGTTTGACATACATTGGAGTTCAATATAGTTATTACAACTTGGGTTTAAAAGTAGCGGAAGCAAAATATTTGAAACTAATATTGCCCTCATTTCAAATACATGCCAGTATCCAGGTCAACTCCAATAAAAGCAACATAGATGAGGTAACTAAGAAGGATTATGCCCATGAATTTACTCCTCCACTATGGTAGGAGTCATCCAACTTTCGCAGTAGCCATGATACATCACAACCTGCAATAAGTGGGAATAAACCCTGACTAGAAGAAGGTACTCAGCTAGACTTACCCATCATAAACCAGAAATAATATGACACCAAGGAGTATGCAAGGCTTTATTGGTGGGCCTAGCTTGACAACACTTTTTGCATAAAAAGCTTAAGTTACAAGTAAGTAACCTTTCAGGTATTTAGCTTAAGTTAATAATCATTAACCTATCATCTACATTAGCACCTGTACTAGAGCAATCACTTGATTAAGATACAACAGTAGTACCCATATTTGATGTGGCATTTCCAACAGCATCATCATACCATAACCATCCAAGTATTCCATAAACATTACTACGAGGACGGGGCTCAAGTCAAGTGCTCAGTATCTAGGAGCGATGGCGATTCGAATCAATTTCTAACCAGCTGGTGATTTATTCCCCACACAAACCACACTCACCGGCCAAAGTGAGCTACAGGTCACCATATTGCACTATCCAGGACCAATTCATGGGTTCGGCAGGCACCGCCCGTACCCCGAGGACCGTTCCGGCGATCGAGGTATCCAAGGTATACTAAGGTTACGTGTCGCACCCTCATCGTTCTCCTCAACCATCACCAATACAGCGCATGGTGGCTCGATTCCCGGCCTGGATAGTGTTCAGGCTTCATGGTCAGAACGAATTATCCTTCCAGTTAAGTGTGGGGCATGCGTTTAACATGACAAGAGGGCCGTCAACAATCGGTCCTTAATCAATACAGGCGGGGATAGATAGGCACCCAAGACCTCCATGCCTTGCTGCTTCTTTATCATCGTCCCGCCCGGTCTCCAATTATCCATCCTCATCACTTGGTTATTTCAATGATAGCATCTATAGCCAACTTATCTAGGTATCCACCTATTTCTCACAGGTGACAGGACATCAACTTCTACCGGTCTAAGCATGACTAAGCATTTAGATTCGATCCTAAATCTACATAGGGTTATAGGTATATTTGTTGGACAAGGAGTGATATATGCAGCAAGGGTTTCACCCAACTCCTATACTTAATGCAACAATACATATATAACATATATTCTTAATTGCATTCAAAAGTAGTGGGAGACTTATAATGCTCTAGGGCTTGCCTGGGATCAACACGGAGTCAGTTCAGTTAGTTGCTCTGTCTTGGTGACATCTAAGGTCACAACACTTGCTTAGTCCTTCCACCTTCGGGATGGGTCCACCAAACACCATCTTCGAGTTTGATTCCACATAACGCCCTTCGTGTGGTTCATCTAGCGTACCTAGATGAGATGCAAGTGTATGAATATGCAAAATAGTAACACAAGATGCATCACATAAAAGTATGCAAGACACAGGCAACCACAGTTATTTTGCTAACATCACACAACCAAATATATAGAGCAAACATATCAATCATGACACAAGTTTTACAAGGTTACAAGTTTATTACTTAATCACCATTAAAGACATGAATTACAGTTAGCACACACCAAGTAAAGCAATCAAGCATTCATGCATTTTCAGCAATTCTGGACATACATGCAGTAGCTCGGTAAATAAATCATAACTGGAGTTACACAACTCCAAAAACTATGCAATAGAACATTCTGGAAAGATTATAAAATTATCTACAATTCATCTTTAATCATCTTAGCATGATTAACATGTTAACCAAGTCAAACATGCATAACCACAGAATCTGGTCTAGGAATTTCCAGAGAACAAGCATTTCAAGGGATAAACTTCATACCACTGTAACTCACAAACCACTTAGTCAAATGATCTGAAACTTTACCACAAGATAGATTAGTAAGTTATCACATCATTTTTATATACAAGTTTCACAGCAAACATCACTTATACCATGGAATTAGTTGCATAAATAAAACTGCTCATGCTGCCCAAACAGTAGAGGTACAATTACAAACAGAAAACTGAAAGGCAACTCAAAGAAGCATAACTGGAGTTGTAGACCTCCAGTAAACATGCTTCTTATCTCATTGGAAAGCTTATAAAATTATCTACAACTTTCCTATTATCAGCTAAAGATGAATCCACAAGTAACAAGGTCAATTAACCTCATGAAGACATCTCTGTCCAAAACATGGACAGAATCTGTCATGCCACATTAAACAGCCATAACTTGAGTTTCACATGTCCATAAATTATGGTTGTGTACTTTCTAAAAATCTTACTAAGTTGTGAATAACTTTTTTATAAACATGTACAGCTAAATCTAATATTAACAAGGTCTTACATAATAAACAATGCAACCCTGTCTGGGTTTTGACAAAAACTGGAACAGTACTTTAAACTACTATAACTAAACATACACTTAACCAGAAATTGTGCTATTTAGCTTTATGGAAAGCTTATGAAAAGTAATACAACTCATATTTTCATCTAGGAATGATTCACAACCTAACTGAGCCAAATAATACAAACATGCATATATACTCAGAATAGGAGCAAAGCAACACAGAGCATTTGTTATTTTTATAGCTCTTAATCTATCATTCCTAAATTCATGAAACGTTTACAGACATCAAATATCATTTGAAAAGCATGTCACAATATTTTCACATTTATTTGAGCAATAATATAGCGGTTATAAAAAAGACAAATATAGCAAGCAATTAAAACCTAACTGCATAAATCTATTTTTACAGCTAAAACTTCAAACTAAAACATACAATATTATACATCTACTGGATATACAATTTCATAGTGATTCAAAAAATTCAACATTTACTGTTTTACAACATTTCTAGCATTTACTATACACTTTTAAAGTTCATCATCCAATCTGCCAAAAACAAAGGAAAGGAAAATGGATCTTGCACTGAGGCCAGCGAATAGGTCCCTGTAGCACTATTCACATGAGTCTGGACATCGCATCTGGACCCTTAGACTTAGTCAAATTTGATCTCGAGGTCCCTAGTCATGAACAAAAAAGGGGAGACTCGCTGGAGCTTCCTGTTCCGGCCGGAGGAGGGCACGTCAGCGGCGGGGAAGTTGATGGGGAGCCTCAGGGGGCCCGTGCGCACCTGCTGCTCGCCTTGCCTTGCTCCATTGTGGCCCGAAGCGAGCCGACCACATGTACAGGTGGCCCGGTGGCGGACATGCCGGCGGCGACGGCCTTCTGGTGGTCTTCGGCTCGGCCGAGGTGCGCTAGCCGGAGAGGCAGAATAGGTGGTGGTGGTGGTGCATGTGGCCGTGGCTATAGGGGCTTGGAGGAGCGAGAACGGCTGTGGCTGGAGCTTACCGGTGGCCATGGCGACGGCGCGAACAGCAGAGCGAGCACCGAGCGAAGGAGGAGCGAGCGAGGGCACAGAGTGAGAGCAGGGAGGAGTAGGGAGTGTAGCGCCCGCTTCTGGAGGTGCAGGGAGCAGGGCAGCGCGTGGAAATGGAGGTGGGGCGCCTGTCCATGCATGAACGCCACGGAGCCAGCGACGTGCCGCCCGTTGGGCATTTACCCGAGCACGTGGCGGGCGACGAAGTAGCCAAGGTGGGAGGCAATTTGGACCACTTCCGTGCCAAATTGGACTTTGGGCCAAAAATAAAGTTTGCTCAACTCGGCCTGCTCTCCAACTTTCATTAAGGATGCTCAGTCATTAGATCAACAGATTAGGAGATAACTTTAGGCCAATTCACGAGTGTCAATGTATTGATGGTGATTAGCAAAACGAAGAATTGATGGTACAAACCATGTCAAACTTGATGCAACTATTTACATGACCTTCTCTAAATAATTATCCACAACTTTTATTTTTGGACCAACTTGAGTTTCTTAACAAAAACACAAGAACACGCATGCCAACAGGTCCACGTCCGTTTAGCGATAAAGTAAACTTTTACTGTTTTGGGAGCTATTTTTGAATATCCAAATGAACTCCAAATTTGAGGACACTTGATCCATTGTTTCCATCAAAAAGGGTACTCCAACTAAGATTAAGAAATCCAATTGAGTTACCATATGAATTTGGATAATAAAACGTCACGAATAAGCTAACTTGCTACTGTCACTTTGAGGGACTTAGCCACAAATCTAGAGGTAGCAAATCAGCACTGAGTTAATTCTTGATAGCTCAATTTGACTAGGATAGGTACCAAACTAGCTCATGACCTTTAAATAAAGTTTGTTCTACAGAAGCAAAACTACAAGTTTCATTTATGATCAAACTTCATAACTGCAACAGAAGTCAAACTTTCACTTTGGTCAAAGCAGTAACTTGATAAAGCTCAAAATAGTGTTTTACGCCAATAGAAGCATCTTCTTGACATAAGCTCAACATGGACCCTTCATGACTTTTGTTGTATAATTAATCTAGAGTCATTTGGGTAAAGTTGCAAGGTTTGGTTGATGACACATGATGCTATTTCCTTAATATAGCCATTCCAACAAGGATATAACTTATCATTTCATGTGACTTCTTGATTCCAAACTTCACCAAACTTTTCCAGGAACCAATATAGATTGGGATGGATATGAGACACTAAAAAAGAGATCCACTAGCATCACCCAAGCATATCTTTTGAAAAGGGCCTACATGTAAGCAAGACTGCATCATCCAAGTTTGAGTTGGGACTTGCTTTCATAGACTGACTGTGACCTCTTTGTTACCAATAAACTTGTCATGTTTGAGCTCAAACCTAGTACTTATCAAGTGACAAACACCTGTGGTGTCACACACATGAATATTAGATTAGTGTTGATGGTAATTAACTCCAATTTTCAACCATCAACCAATCACAGGGTAGACCTCAAATGAACTATAAACTAAGGTTATAGGGGTTTATTCTAACGAGTTCCACGAGTTGTGTTGATCTGACTTGTCTTGCAGGATATCTAATATTTCACCATATAAAAGTATCTCAAGTGAAGGATATAAGTACACAATTGCAGAGATCTCATCGAGATGATCAAGACGGACACACTAGTAGAATCAGGCTCATAGCTGGCGCCCCCTTTTTATACCACAGGCGGTTCCAGTTAGGACGCACCTGTGGTATAAATAGGGCGGTGTCAGAGATTTCGGCCGCCTGTGGAAACATTTTACCATAGGCGATTGACTTAAGCAACCGCCTGTGTTATCTCTGTATAAATACCCCTTCTTCCTCCCTGACTAGAACAGTATCTCGCACCCACCTTCCATTGGGGGCGATTTTGGAGTTCCAGATTTCTCAAAATACAAGGGGGAGGTTTTGATCTTCATTTCTAGGAAGGAGGTTGCTAAAAGAGGTTAGTTTA
>Ga0182004_10000623_pt1 | contig 22669 bp, 20 predicted proteins | sample Sormic07211540_1_FD_120479 | JGI IMG/M metagenome (GOLD analysis project Ga0182004, IMG submission 120479) | Endophyte microbial communities from Sorghum bicolor roots, Mead, Nebraska, USA - 072115-40_1 MetaG | ecosystem: Host-associated > Plants > Roots > Unclassified | place: USA: Nebraska...
AACTGTAGCACTTTCGTTTGTTTGTGGTAAATATTGTCCAATCATAGATTAACTGGAATCAAAAGATTCGTCTCGTGATTTACAGTCAAACTGTGTGATTAGTTTTTGTTTTTGTCTATATTTAATGTTTCATGCATGTGGCGTAAGATTCGATGTGACAGAGAATCTTGAAAACTTTTTGGATTTCGGAGTGAACTAAACAAGGCCTAAGTAATCAATTCATACTAAATTATAAGACATTTGACTTTTTTAACAACAAATTTGATTACCTGTTTTATTCAAAAATTTATCCAAAATATCATTTCTTTTGTCGTGGCTTGGTTAATTAATAAAAGTTCTTCAAAAATAACTTAAATTTGATTTTCGCAAATTTTAAAATAAGACAAATGGTCAAACTTGGAGTCAAACGTCTATAATTTGAGATAGAGGGAGTACTTGGCTACAAGACAAGTTAGGACACTTCCAATGCAAAAACTATCATGGTTTCTATAGACATTTATTGTATTACCACCTAAGCATTTTGTTAATGTGGTAAAGTAATTATTGAAGAGAGAGAGAGCAAAAATTATAGAAACTGAGGTCTAAGTTAGAAACTATGTCTACACGAGATCTAAGACATAAAGTGATATAATTGGTTGAGAATGGAGAGAGAATGAATGTGATTGGATAAAAAAATATTCTGTAGAAACTATTCATTGGGACCATAATTTCTATATAAAATGTCTATAAAAATTAATAGATATAGAAACTACAACATTGAAACTGCCCTTAGAAAAGCGAAGTCATACAATTGTTGTCTCCTATTTATTTATAAAAAAGTTTTTTATTATTATATGTGACCATATTTTCATTTTCTCTTTCCTGCTTCTCCCCACGTACACCATTGTTTTGGCCCATATATGCTTATACTTGTGTGTCTAGCTTAATGTTGGAATAAGAGTTATGATCTCTTTTCCCTCCTCCACATCAGTAAAAATACTGATTAACTTGACCATAAATTCATTATTGTACTTGCTCTTATCAAAACACTTCCTCCGTCTTAAAAACGTTATTCTAGTTAAAATACACAAGCGTTAGTCTAAATTTATGCTTTTTTCTAAAATAAATATACATCTCGCTTCTTGCTCAATTAAAAATTTTAAGATTTGACTAAACATATTATGCAATAATATATTAATATTTATAATGTATAATAAATGTCAATAGGTTGCAGATGGTATATTATATATATATATAATACTATTCTAGACTGAACTGTTATACTGAGTAAAATTCAGTATCGTTCAGTATTCATATTTCAGTATTGTTCACTATTTCATGGTCCTGGGTGTTGGACGGGATGATACTCAAGGTTCTCCAGTATTGCTCAGTATTTTTTCTACTCAGTTTTGACTTGCGGTGTAGAATAATATTCTATACCTAGGGTGTAGAATAGCGCTACTATATACCCTAAGTGTAGAATATTATTCTACACCGCAAGTTAAAATTGAGTAGAAAAAATACTGAGCAGTACAGTATCATTTCTAACTACACGCATGACACTGAAATACTCAAACACAAGTACTGAACAATACTGAATTTTGTTCAGTACAACAGTTTGGTGTAGAATATTATTCTACACCTAGGATGTAGAATAGCACTTGTGTGTATATATATATAAATTTGTGTGGTTGTGTCATCCTAGTCCCTAAACTCGCAAAATGACCGTTTAGATCTCTAAACTTGTTCAAGTATGCCATCCTGGTCTCTAAAGTTGAAAATCCACATATAAGTCCTCAAACTTATTCAGTTGTGTCATGTTGATTTCTAAACTTGGTTTTGAGTCTCATCTGGGTCAAAATAGCATAAATCTAAAAACTCTATATAAAAAATAATTTATAATTTTTTATATGAACTTGAATAAACACAAACTTTATATGAAAATTATAGTCATCAACGTGATCTACAACTTTAAAGTTGACAAGTTTTTAAATTGAGACTATTTAGGGTCCCAAAATATTTTTATAAGTTTATAGATTTTAAAATTTAAATTTAAAATTAAGTTATGTGGATCTATTAAGAATTATAACTTTCATATAGATCATGTCAATATCTAAGATTGTTTGATAATTCTAAATTTTAAATTTTAAAATCTATATCTGTAAATTTATAACAAAACTTTTGGACCCTTATCAGTTTTAATTCAAAACATTTCAATTACAAAGTTGTAGATCAGGTCGAGGGCTATAACTTTGATATAAAGTTTGTCTTCATTCGAGTTTATATAAAAAAGTTATTAATTATTTTTTGATATATTTTAGATCTACTACTGTAGGAAAACTTAACCGTGGTAGGCCTTTTGTATTTACCGCGGTTTTTGCAACTGCCACGATCATAAGATTATATTAACCATGGCGGTTGCCTTAAAATACATGCCTTGATTAATGTTCGCAAAAAAAATCCAAAAAACTAAAAACTTGCGACTCTAAAGAATCAAACTTAGAACCCCTCACCCAACACTAATGCCCTCTACCACTACACCACACAATCATTTGTGTGTATATATATATTATGCAATCTTTTTATATCAATATTTCGTAATCTTACATTGGGTATTTTGCCTACTAAATGAACTAAAATGAAAAAAACTTTTAACTACAAAGTTTTAAATCTTCTCGAGTACTACAACTTTAATATACGATGTATCGCCATTAGAGATAGTTTAAAAAAGTCAAAAAATTTGAGCCTTAAAATATGTGAATTTCAAACACTGAAACAGATATTTGAGACTCTAGGTGACTTTAAATAAAAAACTTACCAATATCAACCATGTAGATCAGGTAAACCACTAGAACTTTGATATTAACTATGTGAACATTGGAGATCATTTAGGAATTCAAAATTTTAAATTTCAAAATCGATAACCTTCGAACACATGTTTGAGACTCTAAACATATTCAAATTAAAAACTTTTTAACTACAAAGTTATAGATTCTATCGAGAACTATAACTTTTGCGTAGACCATGTCAACATCTGAGATTGTTTGATAATTATAAATTTTAAATTTCAAAATCTGCACACATAAAATAATATTTTTTTGGACCCTAAACAGTTTCAATTCATAAACTTTTCAACTACAAAGTTGTAGATCACGGCGAGAGCTACAGTTTTAATATAAAGTTTGTCTTCATAAACAAATTTATATGAAAAAGTTATGAATTATTTTTTATTGTAATGATTAACTGTGGCGGGTATTATAAGCAACCGCCACGGTTAATATCTACAATGCCTGCTACAGTTAATTATTAACAGTGGCGGTTGTCCAGTGAGCTGGCTCGCTTCAGCCGGCCGTGAATAACTGTAGTGGGCAAAAGTAATGCTCGCCTCAAAGCCCTTTTGTGAAACGCTACGCAAAAAAATAAAACGTGTAGTAGTGATCGCCCTGTTTTGGTTTAGATGAGACTCAAAATCAAATTTAGGGACTGAGATGACACTATTGCACAAGTTTAAGGATGTAAACGGGTAATTCCTAAGTTTAGCCACTGAGATGACACAACTAGACAAGTTTAGGAACTGAGATGACATAGATAAACAAGTTTGAGGACCTAAACTATCAATTTACGAGTTTAGGGACCAAGATAACACAACGGTACATGTTTAGAAACCTGTGGTGAATTTTAATCTTTTTAAAATATTCCCAGCTATGGGTAGATCGTTAGTATTCGACTACAGGAGAGAGGGATGCAAGTGGGCAGGAGAGATGGAGACCAAAAGACGATATGCAGACCTGCAGTGCGCGCGTGAATACAAGAGAGGAAGAGATAAGGGAAGATAGAGACCCATACATATTTTCCAGGAACGGTTCTATATCAATTGCCTCTAGATAGATTGATTTATTTGGCCTCGGATCTTCTATGTGTATGTTGCTTGATTAGCAAACTCATAAACATGGAATTCAATGATTATAGCGTTCATCTATACTAGTAGGGAATAAGGCCACAAAAATATAGATATAGATATAAATATAAATAAAAAATTAAAGAGGCGAGAAGATATATAAACCAACTGGTGAATGGGCATGCACACACAACAACTGATGTCTTGGTCGAAACCACACCAAAACTACAGTAAAGTAAGAAGTATTACTATTACTAATAGTAGGGAATGTGAACTAACAGCAAGAAGTTTCATTTGAAGATACATATGCAGCAGTACAAAACGTGCAAAGGCTACTGTAATCCAAGTCCATTTTCTTCTCAACTTCCATGCAGCTGACCCCACCAATGAAGCCCAAATCGGTATGATCTCGTACCAGGACATTGGCAGATTTCTGTTGATGCTGACAAGGAACGTTCGCCACCTAGATGTTTCTAGAGAGCACCTCATGCCTTGGCCTCTACTTTTGAGTGGCAGTAGCCTTGCTGCCTGTCCAAGATCCATCACCAACCATTTCCCCTTGCATAGCAAATATCAATGCACCTTCCTGCTGTATCTCTTGGATAATTCGATCAACTTTTGGAGTTTTTCGGACAACAAAACCCATCAGCTTGCATGGGGTATGTCCCATACTAGGGTTAATCTGTTCATGGCTTGCTGGTAATGCAACGGCATTAGTAGCAACAGGATTAGCTTTTGGAGTAGCTTCTTCTTGCCCCCATTCTTCACCAGGAGCTTTAAGATCAAAGCCCTCGTTGGTTGGCCCTTTGAGATGGCTAGCTTCAATTTCTTGAGTACTTTTATGAAAAGACAACATATGTCTTCCCAAATGTATGGTGCTCGCCATCCTAATCATTTCTTGATTTGGTTCTTCACCTGGTAGCATATGGCTAACCATACTAATCATCTCTTGATTTGGTTCTTCACCTGATAGCATATGATTAGGTTGGTTTGGGACAACATTTTGCTGCTTTACCATCTCATAACGCCTCATAAAAACACTAAGTCGTTCTTCAACCACAACACCTTTGTCTTTTCTACGCTTGAATACTCCCCATAGGTAGTGTTCCCTGAAATGCTACAAAACAAGAGAAATTGATGTGTCAATGAACCAAAGAATGGAACAAGGTATCATGCATAACAACCAACAAGGCTTGCTCATAGTCACATCACATAAAGTAGGGTTAGAGAACAACAACCCGGCCTCTGCCCAGGAACATCGTCCTTGACATGAGTATGCGGGGTTATCTTGGACTATGCCTTGTAAAAAACCCTCTCAAGTAAGCATATCATGTTCCTCAACCCTATCGACCCGGGATTTTTGTGACTATGGGATTAACTTCGATCGAACATAAAAGCAATGTAAGGGAAGAGAACATTCAAAAAGGGGAACACATACTCTGGTGATGATTGGGTAGTAGAATAGAAGGGAATATCAACATCTCAGCGTCACCAATAATAGCCCGCAAAGCTAAATCATTTTGCATGACTTCTCTAACTAGTTGGTCCAAGCCTTCATCTCGCCTAATGATGGAAAAGAGAAAATTATTAGGATGTTTAATTATCAAGGATGATAGTGGTGAAAAGTTATGAAAAGGTTAAGAAACACACCTCATTTCTTGAGGAAAGAAATAGATGCCAATGTCATCGGCAGTCGGTTTTGATACTTCCCATGCCTTCGGCTGCACCTCCAATCTCGAAATCTTTTTCACTTCAACCACTTTAAGCAATTGTTTGGACAAACTCCATGCTTTCTCACATGATTTGGTCGACAAATGTCCATCCAATGATATATATTCCTTATCATCTGTCTTAAAGATGCCACTGTTGACATAAATAATGAACACATTATTAGAACATAAAGCACAATACAATAATACTTTGAAGATTTTAAAATATAGAATCTATTATACCTCCAAGTAGGTTTGTCAATGGGCTTCGAATGCATGTTGTTCAATGCATGATGACACTAAGACTTTAGCGTGATCTTTCTTTAAAATACTAATGGTGCCGTCCTCCACACCCGCATGATTAAGATCACCACCATTATCTTCTGCTTCATCTTTCCTTGTTACTCTAGATTGTTTGAGTTTCTTCATCTGCTTACAACTCATATTATCCACTTGTACTCCAACATTACTATCATCATCGAGTGCCTTAGAATTTTCTGTAGACAATGGTTCCTTCCTCTTCTTGGATACAGAATTGTTATTATTGTTTTTTCCATTGCAATTAGCAAACCGGCCCATGCTTCTTTCCATAAGCCCTCTTTTCTCAACATTTTCAGAAGTCGAGTTCATAGAATGGTTGTCTCTTTGCAATTTTGGAAAATCTCTACCAAACGGATATGAAGAGATGCTCCCTGAATTGCAATGGATGTCTGACAATGTAGAATCCAGAGTATGTTTTGCCTTTGTAGTGTATCCCTCCTTATATTCACCAAATTTCACATTTTCTTTGTCATTGTCAATCACAATTTCATCTTGTCTATTGTTACCTTCAGTCGTGCAACTGTCTTTAGGAACTATACATACATCCTTTGAGAACTCTAATTTTGTAGTGCTATGTTTTGCACTAGTAATGTCTTTATCAAAACTTGCTTGCTTCTTTAATCGAGACGATGAGTCACTATATTGACCCAATCTATCGGTTGTCTTTGGAACCAACCCTGGCATAGCCTTCAATTGAGTTGGTTGTAAAGCATCATTCGCCTCTCGTTTCCTTTCTAAGGCATGTGTTTCCTTCAAGCTATCTTTTCCATTGACTCTGGACCTCCAAATAGCCTTCTGTTTCTCTACCAAAATCAAGCCTCTTTTGAAGCTTGAGGTAGTGGGCTGATTCAAACCCTTTGATGTAGAAAGATGATTCGACTTGCTAACACCCTTTACCATTGATGAACTATGCACTATTTTTGCACTTGGCTGACCAATGTTGATATTCTTTGAAGGAAATTGTTTGTCTATTAATGAACCAAAGTTCACTTTTTGATTGGCATTATTCACAATAGGACACATATTTGCTCGAAATTTATGAAACTCCTTCAAAAACTTAATATAAATTTCGGACTTATTCCTTGTTGATCCAGTTGCCATCAGTCTTTTTGGGCCGAAAGATTCTATATGGCTTGGCATCCCTGTTACCAGCATAGAAAACAAAGCAATGACTATAGTGCTATATTTTTTTTATATAACAAAATTGCAAGGCTGACCAATCCTTTTAATATATATTGTTTCAACTTAGCACTAAGAAACAAGGGGGCCTCATAAAAAAACACCGGTAAATCTTTCTTTTTGTTGATTTCATCTAGTAATATAATAAAATGATAAACCTCGAGCATTACATTGATATATATATATATATATATATATATATATATATATTCTTTTCTCCGTTCTGAATTCCAATGTTTTTAATGAGCTTCACAAAATTAACAGTTTTCTCACGTATGTCTCGCGAAATAATTAAGCAAAGATAAAGGTAATACTAGGTAAAAACAATCCATCCCACTTGTTTAACAAGTTTCTAACACTGAGCCCATCTAATATAGATCTACAGCCAACGTGAATATGGATTCAAACAAGAATCCTTTTATATACGTAACTCTACAACTTATATTGTTATTCATCATGCATGTTTGTGAAAAAGTAAATTCTATCTTATATACCCACACAGTACATGTGAAAACAATGTAGAAGAGCTAACTCAAACCAATGACCAATGAACAGAAATTAACATTAGCTAGGCAGACAGGTGTGCACGCATACCTGAAGCTCTTCGCGTAGACAGATTGAACAAGAAGAGAGGCGTAGACAGATTGAACAAGAAGAGAGGCACGGACGCCCGGCTGCCGACGACTCGGCGAAATCAAAGGGTGCGTCGGAAAACAGGGAGAGGCTCTCAGAGCAGAACACACAAGCGCAGGCTTCCGGCCGTGCCCTGGACTTCATTATATAGGCGCTTGGAGGCGGTTTGGGTATGAGGAACCGCCGATTCGTGCGGAGTATGGAATTTGGAAGCGCGGATATCACGGAAACTGACCGATTGAGGATTTTTTTTTTTTGGCCGTCTGGATTCTGAGCAGATTCGGTTCGGGATTCACATCCGCCGACGTTGTATATTCCTTTTCTTTTCTTTCTTTCTTTTGATTTTGATTCTTTTCTTTCTTTCTTTTGATTTTGAGAAGCACCTCTTTCCTTTTGTTTTTCCTTATACGTGACGCGCACGCGCTGAAATATTTGTTTTGAGAATTTTGTTTCCACGTATACTAACTGAAAATGCACCCGGTACAAACCTAACAAAGATCCTGCATGCGTTTCAGTATTATTTAGATTTTATTTATTTACTTATTTTTGCGAGGAAGGTTTATCGCCATGCTACACGACAAAGACTTCTGGAAAGGAACAATTTCCCCAATGTGTAGCACACAAGAAATAGAACTCCATAGTCCATTCGACCTCAAGCAGATGGCAAACGGCTGGAGTCAGCAGCGTCATAGATTTAAATGGAAAATAAGACATATCAAGACACCAGGTATCAAATCTTGATCAGGAACTTACTAAACAACAGTGAATATGCGCACAGTAACTTCAGGTAGCATTCAGTATTCCACACTCCACGAGGAAATAATTCAGGCAAAGTTCAGGCACAATTGCAAAGCGAGGAATGAAACGACAAGCATTCATCAGAATGCAGGAGCACCCGTACGCCATACTAGATAAAATTACTTGAGGATGAAACATCCATTGACTTAGGGTAGAAAATATTTACAGGACGAAGCATGCATTAAACTAGGCTACTAGCAGGAATACAGAAACCCTACAAACAGGCGTCCCTTAGGCATCCACATGAGCATACAAAGGCTGATAAAGGGCAGGCATATAGATAGCTGATAGAGGGCTAAAGTACACTAAGTTTCCCTAACTCCACAGCAAAAGTCATCACATTTCCTAGTGCTTCACCGGAAACCAGCAACAGAAACTAGGCAGCCCTCTCTCAGGCTGACATGAAACCTTTTGGCTGGTCAGCTGTTTCCGGGCGAGCAGCTCATGGCCTGCTTATATTAGTGGAGGCGATGTTGCTGGGCCATAGACCACCACCAATCTCCTCCCCTCGGATAGCAACTACTAACGAACCTTCACGCTGCATCTCTTGAATGAGCTGCTCGAGTTTTGGAGTCTGTCCTGCAACGAAACAGAAAAACCTGCCAGGGGGATCCCCGACCATTGAGCTGCTCCGCCCCTGATTTCCAGGTATGGTAGCAGCATTGGTATCATTTTCAGTAGCTTCAGCAGGTATGGTGGCAGCATTTGTATCATTTTCAGTAGCTTCAGCAGGTATGGTGGCAGCATTGGTAGGAAGAGCAGCAGCTTCAGTTGTTATGGTGGGAGGATTGGGAGCAACTGCAGTAGCTTCAGCACTGTGCAGAGTGTGACGCAATTCGTCTCCCAGTTGTCTTTCAACAGGAGCTTCAGGTCGAAAGTCCATGTCGGGGGACCCTGGAACCCCTCTAGTAGCTGCAGCTTGTTGCATGCTCTTGGCAGGCGACATGCAGTGAACTTGCTGCACCTCATCTTGTTGCTTTGAGGCATGCTGCTCTTCCTTCTCGTTCTCCTGTGCACGACACACTGTATCATGTACTGGCTCTGTAACTGTAGCACATTGATCTTGCCTTGGCCTGAATACACCCCACAGGTAGTGTTTCCCTTGAAAAGCTGCAAAATTTAACATGATGAGTGACCAAACCAAACAGAACAGTAGAAATGTATGGAAAAGCAAAGTCTAATGAATACTTGTTGGGACTACTCTCAAAATTCATATTTCGAACAGCAAATCAGGAGCAGAATCATATTTTGTCCATTAAAAGAGATCCTATTTGAAGAAAGAAAAAGAACTACACATACTCTTATATCTTTCAGGCAGTAGAGTAGAAGGAAATATCAGCATCTCAGCTTCACCAATAACAGTCTGGAAGACCAGATCATCCTCTATGACTTCCTTCACTAGTTTATCCAGATCTTCATCATGCCTATGACACGCAAAAAAAAAAAACAGTACTAAGAAATTTCACATAGAAACGATAGCACAAGTAATGCAATGAAATGCAGAGATTAAGTAAGATACCTCATCTCGTTAGGGAAGAAATACAAGCCAATGCTGTTACAAGAGGGTTTTGATGTCTCCCATATTTTGAACATTGACCTGGAAAGCTTGGTCACTTCAACAATCGGCACCAATGATCTTGAAAGTTCCCACACTTTGTCACATGATTTAGTTGACAAATGTCCAGCCAACGATATGTATTCCTCTCCGTCTACCTTAAAGATTCCACTGTTGAAATAATAGACAAAAATGTTAGCATAGTAAGAACTGAACAATACTATAAAATCAACAACATATCTACTAAAAATACCTCCAAATAGGTTTATCAATAGGCTTTGAGCAATAGTTGCATTGCTGCTTGACATGTTCCAAAACAAATGGCGCAGGCACTTCAGCAAGACAATCTATTGAAATAGGATCTTGTGATGTAAATCTCGAACTATCGCCATCAGCATCCAAAGGACTATGATCACCACCATCAACATGTAATTCTTCATCTTCATTTCTCATGATGTCTTGTCTCCATTTCTTCAACTTTCTATGAGTTAGTTTCTCCGCTTTTATAGCTTCATTGCTACAATCCAAGTGACACATGATCTTTTGGCAATGATTCCAAATTTATCTTAGCAAAGCTACCATTGGCTTCACCATCACCAACTTCATTTGATTGTATGCCTCTTTTCTTATTATTCATCGGTCTACGATCATGGGTCTCCAATTGTGTATCTCCATCTTCAACCACCATGAGATTCATATCACCATTATCAATGGCTTCATCTTCATTTGTTTCCGTGTTGCCTCTTTGTCTCTTCATCAGACCATAAGATAGATTCCTTTCACTATAATCTTTGACCCCAAAAGGATAAGCGTCTCCATTGATTTCACCCATAGGACTTCTACCACTAGTATCATCTCCTTTTGCTTCTGTGGTTCCTTGTTTCTTCATCAGCTTAGTAGATCCTTCTTCTGTTGCTTTAATTGTCAATTTCCTATCACTATGCTTATCGATGATAAAACCTCCTCCATTATCAAGGCTTACTTCCCTCTTTAACCTACAAGGTGGCTTACTTCCCTCTTTAACCTACAAGGTAAGGCATCATTGTACCTATCCAGTCCATCGGAATTCTTAAAACTTGAGGTAGTTGGTTGTCTCATTTCGTTCAACAAAGGAGTGACCATTTGAGAAGATTTGCTACAACTTCTTGCCAAAGGAGTCAAATTTCCATTTGGCATGATGGCATGTACTCGTTTGGTGTTGGTAATCTTTCTAGGAGGATCTTGCTTGATTGGTCGCGAGGTGTTATTGACTTGTCGATTTGCTTCAACTACGACACTCCTTTTGTTGTCCGTCCTTGACAATGTTGCCAAACTCGAATGCATCTCAGATGTGTTATTGTACTTGATGTTCTTATCCTTTGTAGGACTTCGTCTATCTAGTTGTGAAGCAAGGTATGGAACACCATCATCTCTTCTATTGTTTTTGCGAGGATTCCTTAGTGAAGGATCCAAACTTACATTCATTGTAGAAGAGTTCATGTGTCTAGTGTTACTGCCCTTGATAGGGGATTGTCCAACTAACAATGAGGCATTGTTATCTCGCCGATTTGCATCAGTTACAACATTATCTCTTTTGATAGTTTTACTTGCATTCATTGTCGATGAAGCCAATTTCTCACTCGACAAAATGTTTCTCTCGTGTCCTATGTTGCTACCCATGTTGGGCTTACCACGATGATTAGCTCCACTTGCAACACCATGGTCTCTTCCATTGCTCGCATATGGACAAAACATAGTTGCATCCTTTCTAACTTGTTTTTCAATTCTTTTCCCGGCCATGGATCTAAACCTACTTTTAGGTGCCATTGATGTGAGTGCAATCCTACAAGAACAATTTGGGGAATAAATCCGCTATACATCCTTATATTGTTGCTCGCGCATAAAATCGTTATACCCAATAGTAAACATTCAATTCACAATTCCCAACCTTGCCTCTAACCACACAAAGTGCATTGTTGGTATCGAATTGTTAAACGGTTGTCTTTTCATCAGACATAATCAAATGGAACTTAGTAAGGGTGTTAGCCTAGTACTGAACCCCCAAAATGTATCTAGTTATTGGAATTTAGTGAGGGTGTTAGCCTAGTGCTAAACCCCCAAAATGTATCTAGTTACCTACTATAGCTATTTACTATTCACTGTCAAGTAATTTTTAGGTTCCTTGGCAACCAAGTTGATCATGGTGCCTTGGCAACCAAGTAGACATCATAGCATCTGCTTTATGCAGTTAGAATATGCTAGAGAGTAGGTACACTACTTGCATATATATGCAATGGTTATCATCCTCTTGTATCCTAAGTTATCACTTGCTATTTTCAATACAATCCAAGCAGCTTGTTGGCCAAGCTGCCCTCTGATAGTCCAAATTCCACTTGTGTTCTAGTTGTTTAGAAACAATTGGTATTAGACCCAGGTTAGGAGAGAGCAGAGGCCATGTCTACCTCCGGCGAGCGTGCTCTGCGAGCAGCAGCCGCCGCCAACACCAACAGAGGCGTGGTGATCAACCCTAGCCAGGACACCGATCGGGCTCAGCGTTTGGCCACAGTAGAGGCCGCAGCCGCGTAGGCGATCAAGGCAACCAAGCAAGCAACGATAGCAGCGGAGGCAGTGACAAACACAACTGCCACGAGATGGATCAGCAGCCCAAGGAGTCGCGGAGCCTAGTGCAGTGCCGCGCACCCTTGCGATCGCCGGAGCACCAGCAGACAGTGTACAAGGACTCCAGTGTGGGCACATCGAGGCCGATGCTGACAAAGTCCAACTATAGCGAGTGGAGCCTGCTCATGAAGATCAAGATGTAGGCACGCCAGCTGTGGGACGCCATTGAGTACGGTGACCTCATGTACCACAATGACCGGCGCGAGCTCAAGGCCATCATCGCCGGAGTACCAATGGAGATGGGTGCGCCGCTCGAGGACATCACATCGACCAAGGAGGGGTGGGACTCCATCGCCACGGCGCGCATCGACATCGATCGCGTCCATCGCATCACGCAGCAGCGGCTGCACAAGGAGTTGGAGAACCTCGTCGTCCGCCCCAATGAGCAGATCGATGACTTCGCTCTTCGCCTAACTACGCTGAAGCAACAGATGGCCCGCCATGGTGACAAGGACCTCAATGCGAGGAGCATGCGATGGAAAAGCTTCTTCACGCGGCACCAAAGAAGTACACCCAGCTGAAGATTGCAATTGAGTCCCTCAACTTCCAGGACCTCACCGTCAAGGTGACCGAAAGGTTGAAGATGGTGGACGATCTCAAGGAGTCTTCGACCAAGCCCATCTCTATCGGCGGGAAGCTCATGCTAACTAAGGAGTAGTGCCTTGCTCGAAAGAATGAGAAGAAGGGCGGATACGGCTCCAGCTCGTCCAAGGAGCAGCGCCGATGTCTGTGCAGCGGCAAAAAGCATAAGCCCTAGGGCGAGCATGGCGACTGTGGCATCGACGAGCAAAGAGAGAAGGTTGGTGGCACCGTCGGCGAACGCAAGGCAAACCACGACGACACATGCCTCAACCGCCATCATGCCGGTCACTGGGCGAAGGATTGCCCTCAGCCTCGATGCGAGCATCACGAGCGTGGTAGCGCGGCGCACGTCACATAGATGGATGACGATGATGCAGCCTTCTTCCCCGCCCACGACTTCCTCGTGTAGGAAACAGAGGAGGATGTCCTCTACTCCAAGGCTGACACAAACCTCGACACTGAGGAGCCCAGAGCCCATGCGTTCCTCAACACTGGCTCTCGCGAGGACGGGCTGGATGGCTGGTACCTAGACAGCGGCTCGACCCACCACATAACCAGCCGTCACAAGCTGTTCTCTGACCTTGACACCTCTATTCATGGCTCGGTATGATTTGGCAACGCGTCAAGAGTGGAGGTCCAAGGCGTTGGCTCAATCGTGTTCCAAGCCAAGACCGACAAGCACCAAGTCCTCCACGGCGTCTACTTCATCTCGGCACTGCGCAACTCCATCATGAGCCTTGGCCAGCTCGATGAAGGCGTGTCCAAGGTGATCGACTAGGTCGTGCTTCGCATTTGGGATCATCATGGGCACCTCCTTGTCAAGGTGAACCATGGGCTCAGTCGCCTCTACGTCCTCCATCTTGAGGCCAAGCAGCCTCTACCTCGCCGCAAGGAATATGACGACGCCCGGCGCTGGCACGAGCGGTTCGGCCACCTCCACTTAGAGGCACTGCACCAGCTCAACAAGCAGTCCATGGTGCGTGGCATACCGGTGATCAAACATGACAAGCCGGTTTGCGACACCTATGTCAAGTACCGTGTGCACGAGCAGCTGGAGCTCGTCCGCAGCGACCTTTGCGGGCCCGTGACGATGACTAAGGGAGGGCGACACTACTTTCTTCTATTGGTCGATGATGCGTCTCACTATATGTGGGCCGTCTAGCTACCGTCCAAGGATGCTGCCGCGGACGCCATCAAGAAGGTTCAGCCTGCGGTGGAGGAGAGCGGCCACAAGCTTTGGGTCCTCCACACCATCGCAGAGTTCACCACCTACTTCATTGAATTAGCTGAAGTTTTGAAACAATCATTTGCTCTATTTGGTAGAGCGGTAAAAAAGGCACTTTTTTGAAAGTTTGTACAAATGAAGCAAAAGTACGATCAAACCCAGCTGGTTTGATCTAGTTTGAAGCTATGGCCAAAAAAAGCTAAAAAACATACCATCAGAGTTAGCTTATAAGCTATACCAAACAAGCCTATTGTACCTTCCTCATGAACAAGGAAATGCACCCAGACCAAACATGCACACGATGATATGAACTAGGATGCCACATGGACCATGCCGTGGATTAAGTAGGTAAAACATAGCACACAATGCTGCACACTGGGTGTAGTGCCTTCATGGCCCCGTCGACATTGAGCAGCCGGGTAATGAGCAGTAGTGAAATTCGTGCAGGAATGCGTGTGTTACAAACTCACCTGGGCTACCACAAAATGCATCTACTTGCTTATTGTTTTTAGATCAAAGGCATCCACCCGGCTTCATCATTAGAAAGCCTAACGGAAGCCAAAGATCCAGTACTAGGGAGACCAGCCAACAAAATTCAGGCTCAATATGAGAACCCAGCAAAATCTGAGCCATCTACTCCTCCCTCAACCACCCAGCTAAGACATTGTTTGGATGCACATATATTCATCTAAATCCACATGTGTTAAAGTAGATTAGAATAAAATTAAACTAAGTTCTATTCCAATCCACTCTAACACCGGAGTGAAATAGATACACATGCATCCAAACAAGACCTTTGGCAAGGCCACTTCACCCAAATCCCTGACATAAGCATCTATCTAGCAACCACCAACATTGCCTTGGCATCCAATCTGCGGTGAAACTGCTGGGAAGAACGATGAGCCTTGCGCAAGGATTGGGCTATGTGCTCTCACCATCGATCTCACGAAGAGACCCAAATCGCCTTGTCTGAATCACTTATAATGCCATAACAGCGGTTACTGTTTACCGTCCATAATCGAGCAGGGCTAAGATTGACCATCACCAAGGAATCTACAGGCCTGAGATCCTGCCCCGAGAACCAATCGATTGCTAAATCTTGGGTTCTTATGAAATCATCATCATCATCGACTACTAAAATCCTTAAACAAGGATCGCCTGAGCGCAGAGCGCACGAGAGGACACAAAGGACACAGGAGCAGAGCAATCATTTAAAAAGAGCACAGGACGATAGGACAAGAGCATACCTAGAACAATGTTTCACCCTAGCAAGATTCATCACAAGGGGGAAAAAAGAATCGACGAGAGAGGCCGTCCGTACCTTAGCTAGGCTTGTTGTTCCTTCCCAAGATCGAGCAAAGACGAAGCAGCGGCTAGAGCTCCAACCTGATGGCCTTCGCCTTGGAAGATTTTGAGAAGCAGGAGCCCTCGAACCCGGCGGCCGGTCACCGGCGGCGAGGATCGAAAAGGAAGGCTAGGGGAGATAATGGAAAGCCAAGAACGCACAGTTGGCAACTGGCAAGTGATGAATCTTGGGAAGCGACGCGTCAGGCGAGGATTGTGCACACGGCTATTGGCCTCGGCCCTCTGATGCGGAAGTCGGTTTCTGCTCGAAACTTCAATGGGCCTTTCCGAAGTCTGGAGCACGGTTTTTCATGGTGAGGGAGGGCAGGGACTGTGCGCCGCCGCGGCTCCGGCTTCCGTCGATCGGGGCGTTGCTGAGAAATTTTGTAATGCTTTGTATCGAATCTTACGAGACACATGAAGTATTAAATATAAATTAAAAAATAATTAATTATATAGTTTCTTTAATATATAAGACAAATTTTATGAGCCTAATTAGTTTATGATTAGATAATATTTGTCAAATAAAAATAAAAATATTACAGTATTCATTTTACAAAAATTTTAAACAAGGCCCGGATTAATAGCATGTTCGCTTAAGTTTGTCTGTCGAATCTGCTAGTTAATAAGCCGTGTTTTTTTTATAACAAATCAGCGAACAATACTTTTATCCATAACTTTTCACTTTGATCTAGCTCGACATGGATGAGGTGAAGGTGATGGATGGCCAAGCGTTGTTTTCATAATTACTCTCTGCGTCCACAAATAAATGCATATCTTGTTTTTCGAGGAGTCAAAAAATTTTAAAGTTCGACCAAATATATATAAAAATATACTAATATTCATCATATGTAATATTTTAATAATATTTTTTATAAAAACAAGAAGTCAAAGTTATGTTTTGAAAACCTTGTCGCTATTCAAAATAACTTGAGTTATGAAGGGAGTACTATTTAAATAGCCGTCCATTCGAGTACTGCACACCAGCGATGATTCCATGAGTGTTTCTCTCTCACAACAAATCAGCGAACAACCATGACTTATCAACCAAATGAACAATTATCTTTTCTTCTAAAATAGCCATGACGATTGATATTGATGCATCAGAAACAAGGCTGAAAAAGATATAAGCAAGGAATATATGGAAGATCTGATACAGTTAGTTTAGGTATACAAGATGATCTATCTAGAAGACATATCTCCTTCCTGGTTGCAGGGACTGCTGGTATGTTAGATTCAATTGGGACATCATTTCAGAGAACAAAGCAATACTGACTAAAGGCAAAACGAAATGCCGCAGCCTGAAGGCAAGAGAATTCGTACTGAATATTGACAATGCTTATTTAAAGTCCAAACGAGTCACTTGTCAGACCTTTAGAAATCCAAGTCTGAGGTGAGGTAAACCAAGGTGAAAAAAATAATGACATCAGCGTAAACAACAGACACTCAGCATCCAAACACTGAGAGATCTGATTCAAGCTTCCAGTAAATATCAGCATCAGCTACAAAGGAAGTAAGCAACTAGTAACCTGTAGTAGTTGACTTTCATCTTCGTCAGAGCAAGTACAAAAATGCCCACAATTGCACCGGGAGCAGTACTTTAAGTAGCAATTCGATTGGAAGCTAGTATATAAAAGTCAAGCATCTTTTGTGTATTGTATGCAGGTTGGAAGCAATATTACAAGAGACGTGAAAGCTATCAGAATTCAGATGCCACGTACACACAACTGCAACTGGGGAAATGACAAGCATTCAGAAAACAGGTGCTAAGGTATGTCTTACTGGAGAAATTATTATATGACCAAACCTGCGTTAGACTATAATAACACCACTACATGCACCTGAACCTTGCAAGCAGGTGTCCTTTAAGAGGCACCTTACAAAAAACTGAACAAGAGCTAATATCCATGTCCACTACCTGACTATCTCGCCTCAAAAGGCCCAGCACATTTGCAGTTGCTTCACTGGTAACAGCACTACGTGGCAATCACATTGTTATGTCAGACTGACATTGTGCTCCCTAATCTCTACTCCCTCTACAACTACTGCATAGTGGTCGTGATGTTGCTTGGCCATGGGTCTCCACCAATTGCCTTTCCTCTCATAACAGTGACCAATGCACCTTTGCGTTCCATCTCCTGGATAAATTGCTTGACTTCTGGCTCAAGATTTGGAGCTTCGCGGAGAACAATACCAAAGACACTACTGTTTTGAGGCGGAGCTTCCGTGCTTGGATGGATTGGTCCATGATTTGCAGGAAATGAAGCATTATCAGTGGTAAACGGAGTAGCTTCAGTGGGAACTGTAGCAGCATTAGCAACTGCAGTAGATGTTGCAGTGGTGCAGATAGCTCGATGCAATGAGTCTCTGAGTCTTCTTTCTTCAGGAGATTCATGTTCAAGCCACATATTGGTGGGCCCTTGAACACAGCAAGCTTCAACTTCTTGAATGCTCTTAACAGGAAACTGTTGGTTCTCCAAAAACATGGCACTTTTCATCAAAATCATTTCTTGATCTGGTTCCTCAGATTGTACCTCATCTAGCTGGTTTGAAACATATTTTTCCTTCTCATCCTCCTGTTCTACAATTACATCAACTTTATCCTCTTTTGCTTTGAACGCCGCCCATAGGTAGTTCTTTCTTCGGAATGCTGCAATTATATTAAACAATACAATGTAATAGCAGCATACAATAATCTAATAATTAGTTCCGCTTCAAATTGATTGATGAAATAGGAAATTACTAGACATGTTGTGTATTACAAGAAGAGGCCAGATTTTTACAAAAGAAAACACATACTTTGATATCTTTCAGGCAGGAGAACAGACGGGAATATCAACATCTCAGCTTCACCAATAACAGCTTGCAAGATCAAATCTTTATCCATGACTTCATTAATTAGTTGATCTAGTTCTTCATCAAGCCTTGGGAGGAATATAAGATGATTAGACATTTATACACAAGGAAATGATAGTACAAGTAATGGAAAGAAATACAAAGGTTAAGCAAGGCACCTCATTTCAGGAGGGAAGAAATATAGGCCAATATTGTCACCAGTGGGTTTTGATGCTTTAAATATCTTAGGCCATGCTGCCATTCTAGGAACCTTTGTCACTTGAACCACCTTCGGCAATGATGACAATTTCCACACTTTCTCGCATGATTTGGACGACAAATGTCCAGCCAATGATATGTATTCCTTTCCATCTATCTTAAAGAGTCCACTATTTATAGAAAAGAAGAAACAAAATTAGCATATGACGACTAAAACATTTCAGAACATAAAAATGAAAACTCCAAAATCTACGATACCTCCATCTCGGTATGTCAATAGGCTTCGAGCAACTATTGCATTGCCGCTCAACACAATGCTTTGAAATAGAAGCCTGTGCTGTCAATTCAGTGGTAACATCTTCAATATGCACCAGATGTTGGTCGCCAACATTGCCTTCTTCATCTTCATTGGCTTCTATGTATCTCCGTCTCTTCATTGGTCTACAAGTAAGATCTTTTTGCACATGTGTACTAGCCTTTTCTTCTAACAATGGTCGTTTCCTCCTAGATATGACGTCATTGTTTTTCCCATTGCCTCCAACTGATTGGACCCTATTAGGCAACTTCAAGTTTGTTTCTCTATACTCACATGAGAGATCATGTTTGGAAGAAAATGTTGCACCATTATTAACTTCAATGAATGGATCGTCCCTTTGGTGTCCGCAATGATTCTTTCCAAACAAATGGGATGAATTATCTCTCAAATTACTCCCAAGACCTTGCATGTGTTTCTTCCCAACTAACATTGAACTAAAATTTGGAGCGTCATTTGTCTTTTTGGTATTCATCAGCTTATGACGATTGCCATGCACCACACGGTCTTCACATGTATGACCTTTCATTCCTTCTTCTTTGGTCACAACTTCATCTTGGCTTCCCTTCACTTTCTTTGGCTCATTTTTGTTAGGATCAATCCGATTTACCACTAGGATGTTTGATTTTCTTGAGCCTTCTCCACTTTTCAAGGGCCCTGAAGTTTTAGTGCCTTCTTGCCCAACACTGATGTCTTCTCCTTTATATGAATTCGACTGGCCCCTTCGCCTTGAACCTAAGGCACCATTATTTAGATTTGAGGTAGCAACATTCTTTGCCTTGTGAATCAAATTTGGCATCGCCTTCAAGTGAGTTCGACATGAGATTGCTCTAGATGTCTTTATATGGTGAGATTGCTCTAGATGTGTCACTATGGCATTTGAGTCATCCTTTGACTTCCAAGAGGCAGGCGCCTTTGGTATTTTCAAAGGAAGTACATTCCTAGAGGGCTTAGAGCACTTGACATCCGATGACGGATTCAAGCTATTGTCTAACCTCAATGTAGTAGGTCGGCTTGCATGCTTTGAGGCTAGCACATATCCTGGTTTGCTATTCTTTACTAAAGCACTTGATGGCCCAATGTTGGTATAGTTGGCAGAAATTGTGTTGGCTCCTTCTGTCACAACATTCACTCGCGGATCATTCACGTGATTGCTCTTGGATAGATTCATGAATTTTATATTTGCCCGATGTTTTCGGTATTCCTTGTCAGTTTTCATCAATCTAAACCTATCTTCAGGTTTCCTCAAAGACAATCCATTTGCCACCTTCAATCTAGTTGGCATGCGTCGCCTCGGGCCAAAATAAGATGGACTAGGTTTCCTTGGACTATTCATCGTTTTCTAACGACTTAAATCAGCTCCAACTACAAGCAATGGAACAAAATTCATTATTCAAAACAACAGCATCCAAGCAACAACTACAAAAAGAACAAATCATGGTCACACAGGAAATGACAAGTTATTCCATAAATTACATGAAAGGTAATCATATAAATGGAAAGCATTGTGCAATCCCAAAGCAACAAAAACATAGGGATTGTACAACATTGGCTTATGGATGCTACAAACAAAACTACATGCCGATGAGTGAATAGCATGTCAATGCAAGACCAAAAGTAATTTGTTCCTAGGATCTCATGTTAATGTCCACAAAAGGAGTTATTCATAACGTTCAACTCCATCAAAGTTCATGCAACTCCAAAACTCAAAACCCCATATAGGTCCCTAACATGTGTAGAAGTTATAAATCATCTAATGCAATCACATTTTTAAGACAATTTTATATTATAGAAGGAAAACTTTTGTTCCACTAACCACAACAGTTCACTTTGTTTGCCAAAGCCCCTTCAGCGAAATTCTACCAAACAACCTAAGGTTATGTTTGGATGATTTGTGATCTTTTACACCAACAAGTTGCATGTGGTTGTAAATTCTAGTCCAGAAAAATACAATTGTAATTAGCTCTTGTAAAATGTTGTTTGGATAAATGCTAAATGAAGCCCCTATCAATTCTCAACTACCAAGGAGCAACGAAAAAACACAGGGGGATTAGCATTTCATGCCCATGAGGTCCTCAAACTAGAGGCAATCAAAATTTGTGTGAACTCCAGTTGCTCCTGTCTTGAGGAGATCCAGCTTCTCATCACATCTTAAATTACACATATCACCCTTGATAAACCTACCCATTATATGTGGCCATGCAGCCCGGCGCCCGGTGGCCCGGCCCGCAGCCCGCTGTTTTGGCCCGCAGCCAGTCCGGCCCGGCCTGGTGACCGACGGGCCAGGGCCGGCACGGCCCGACGCACCAGGCCGTGCCTGGGCCGCCACCCCGGCCCGTGGCACGGTGCAGGCACGGCCCGGCTAAAGAAGCGGCCCGACAGGCCAGCCCGGCCACTATATAAGCCGCCGCGCCGCGCCTAACCCTAACCCTAACCCTCCCTCATTCCACTGCGCCGCGCCGCGCCGCACTCATTCGCCCTCTCGTCTCTCCTCGTTCTCCTACTCTCCTGTCTCGGTGTCTCCTCGATCCGTCGCCGGCCGCTGCTCCTACACGGTTCCACCTCGTCAGCTCGTCGGCTCGCCGCCGCCCGCCGCTCCTCCACTCCGCCGCCTGAGGGCTGAGTTCACATATCCTCTCCAGCTCTCCTCCCTCCCTCCTTTCCCCTCCACTCCTCTCTATTTTTCCGGTGAAGCATGTGAGTTTGTGTGCATCTTCCACGCTCCGCCACCGCTTGCCGTCGTTTGTTGTGTTCTCTACTTCTCTAATGCTTCTTCTCCGGCTCCGGCACCGGGCTCCAGTCGCACAGGTAACCCTAACCCTAACCCTAACTTCATCTCTCTCGATGTTGTCTGACTGACTCTGATTCTTCTTCGCCTTTTCTAATTCTTGGCAGGTTGGTGGTGCCTGACGCCGCCTCTTCCTCCTTTGGAGTAGAGGCGAACATGGCCAGGCCACCGAAGCGCCCGTCGAGGGGCGGTGCTGCAGTTGGAGGGCTCTCTAGTCAGTCTCAGTCTCAGTCTCGGTCGTCCGGTGAAAGTGTTGGCCTCGCAACGCAGGGGGCCGGTGCGGATCAGCGCCGCCCCCTCGTCGACGACGAGGACAGCAGGAGGTTTTGGTCTGCTCTTTTGAAGTCTGGCTGTCTGGTGTGGTGTGTGCACTGCAACTTCAACTTCAAGTCTGAGATTGTTGGTCACATTGAGTTGATCTTGTAATAGCCTAATAGGATAGAGTGAATGAGTGATAGACATGCAGTCTTGAACCATTGAGTTGGCAGTTGGCATTTTGTAATAGGATAACCTAAAGTCCTAAACACTTCACATTTTGGAGCTGGCTGCACTCTTTTTCCCTTGCTAGGGTTTCTCACAAGGGTGAGTTTTACCTAGCAAGGTTTTTAATGAGGCAGCATTGCACAAAACAGC
>Ga0182004_10000624_pt1 | contig 22656 bp, 16 predicted proteins | sample Sormic07211540_1_FD_120479 | JGI IMG/M metagenome (GOLD analysis project Ga0182004, IMG submission 120479) | Endophyte microbial communities from Sorghum bicolor roots, Mead, Nebraska, USA - 072115-40_1 MetaG | ecosystem: Host-associated > Plants > Roots > Unclassified | place: USA: Nebraska...
GCCACCCATTTCATGCAACCACAAGATATATGTGATGCACTTGGCAGTAATTTGTGGGGTGATGCTCTGCTTATGTTGCATGTGCTTGATAACTTCTGTAGCCTCTTCCAATATTAATTGAGCAGTGCCACTGCTGAACGACCAACCAATATTCCTATAGATACAGAGATGTGAATTGTCCACCTTTTCTTTTATTTCTTGGTTGACCCGAAGCCTTCCTGTAAAGGTCCACAATATCTTACTGCCATTGAATAATGGTTGTGGAATGCCAAAATCTACCAAGTCAACCATATCAGTGTTTCCATTGTGAAATACAATTAAATATCTGTGTTGTAATAAGGATCCAAGTATCAGTCTCCCAACTTCTTCTATCTCAGCTCGAGAATCTTCATCTACCCCACTGAAATCATCCTCGTCATCCTCCCTATCAAAAGCAACCATTACACTCTGTGGAAGCTTGAGCTCATCAGCGATTGCCCTCTGGAGTGCCCTTCGGCTCTTCCATCTGGTGCAGTCAATGTGCATGATCTTATCGAACTTGTTGCTCAGAGATTGTGAAGGGTCCTCTGCTATAGCTGTGAGCACAGCAGAAGCAGCTAGTCCATCCCATCCATCGAAGTAGATGGTCTTGGGTGCACTACTTCCCGTATCCTCCAAGTAACGGACTATTGCTTGTACCGCCTCCTTGATGCTATACAAGCTACCAAGAGGATCAAGCTCCTGCATTAAATTAAATTATTATTTGACGCCAATTAATTATAGTTCACTTGAGAGTCCACAAATGTACTAGTAGGTTACTCTGCTGTTCTGATTAACTTGATTAACTAGAAGAATACCCCGCGCGTTGTCGCAGAAGTGTAGATTAGTGGATTACATGGCATGATGACGTAGACAAATAAAATACTTATGTGTCTTACTGACGTGGACATTACAATTGTATGGCTAGTGGATTTTAGTTGTGTGATAGTACATTGCTTACTTAGACAACTTGCATATTGAGAGTAATATAGTGACTTACTGACGTCGACACTATAATTACATAGGCTAGTGGATTTTTAATTGTTTGTGATAGTGGGTTGCTTAGTTGGACAACTTGCACGTTGAAAAAAATAAGTAGTAAGGTTTAACTTTATAGAAGTATCAGATAAGATTTATGACAACACTAATTAGTAGCGACCTGATGATCATGGATATATATAATACACACCTACCTAGGGAGACTGGGGGAACATAACAAGTGTGCCATTCCATCTATAAACGCTGAGGCTACTGCCGTGTGTGTGCGCATACAATTACGAGGTGCCAATCAAACTATATATACTAGATGATACTGCGCAAAGTGTATTATGCTGTATATGAGGATTGAGGAGAGCTATACAGAGAGATTGATATTGTGTTGTTGTGGATTTTTCATGGATAAATTCAGATAACCATGTATATGTAATAACCATTTAAAGGTCTATATCTTTTAAAGTGCTACTGCCTCAGTCGTGTAATACAGTGCATTCTAGCATTAAAAATTTCTTCTCAAATATAATGCATTCTAGATAACAAAAACTAATTTTGTATTAAATACTTTCTATTTATCGATCAATCACCATAAATCACGTTGATGATAGCATCTGATTAGGAGATAAAATGAGGGTGCATGCGTCTTTTGTGTCTCTCTTAGGCCCTGTTTAGTTCTCCACCCAAAAATTTTTCATCCATCCCATCGAATCTTTAGACACATGCATGGAACATTAAATGTTGATAAAAAAATAAACTAATTACACAGTTTGGTTGAAAATCGCGAGACGAATCTTTTAAGCCTAGTTACTCCATAATTAGCCTTAAGTGCTACAGTAACCCACATATGCTAATGACAGATTAATTATGCTTAATAGATTTGTTTTGCAGTTTCCTGACAAGCTATGTAATTTGTTTTTTATTAGTTTCTAAAAACCCCTTCCGATATACTTCCGACATATCCGATGTGACACCTAAAAATTTTTTATCTCCAATCTAAACAGGGCCTTAATTTGTCCTAAATTTTTTAGAATGTCCATACAAACATACGATTTAATTGAAAAATAAGACATGCAAAAATAAATGAGTTAAAAGGTAAGCGCACTAATGAACTTTCATGTAGAAAATGCAACGTACTTATGCACGGTCCAAATCTACTCTCCCTAAAAAAATGCATCCATAAACTAGAAAAAAAGGATTTGCAGTAATGTCTCTTTTCTTAGGGGCGTCTCAATCTAAAAGTGCCGAATGATCCTTGGAGCCCAAAGCTTACGAATTTGTAGGGGTGGCCGGTATTATCAGCTGCCCCTACAAATGACCATAGGAGCCCTTACAAATAGATTTGCAGGGGCGACTAGATCTACAGACGCCCTTATAAATGAACACCGAATAGTAAAAATTAAGTATTGAAATTTGATTTTTTCAAATGACCTTGAATTGAGAAAACAAAAGTTATATATATCTTAAAAGTTATAGAACTTTGTAGTTAATAATATTTTATTTCAAAACATTTTGTCAACGATAACTACATTTGAATTTTTCAAATTTAAAATCTGTATTTTTTTAAATGATCTCTAATGGAGAGACAACCCCAACAACTGTGTAGTTGATAGCATTTTTATTTGAAATCATCTAGTTGAGTATAATTACGTCTAAATTTCCAAAATTTGAAATTCAACCTTTTCAAACAACCTCAGTTGGATAGCAAAAACAAAAGTTGTAGATCTTGAAAAGTTATAGAGCTGTGTAGTTGACCACTTTTTTATTTGAATTCGTTTAGACTTCTAAACACTTATTTGAAATTTAGTTGAGTATAATATAAGGAGAAAGAATATCTGTTATAAACACATGTAAATGTGAGTGTAGTGGTTAGGAGAGTATTATGCTATGTGGAAGGTCACGGGTTTGAACCCAAGTGTCCAAGAAGCGTGTGTCATTCGCTCAAAATAATTAAAAAAATTGCTATTTTTTGCCCAATTTTTTTAGAGTTCTGAGAAAGCCGACAGATTGGGGACCACACCTACAAATTGTCAAATTGTATATACCCCTGGGTAGAGGCGGTTGGGCAAATCGCCTCTACTAACCCTTTTGAGCTGCCCCTAGAAACGTTTTGTGCAGTAGTGGTATCCTTAAAAAAAAGAAAAGTTGGTCGTAATCTGAGGCGCACGGATGTCTGCTTGTATTCACTGCCTCAATACAAATAACTTGGGGACCACACCTACAAATTATCAATTTGTATAGACCAGCTGCCCCTAAAAACGTTTAGGCCAGTCTCAATGCATGTTTCATAAGAGTGTCAGACACATTAAATAGAGTGTCACATAAGCAAAATTGCTGACTTGGCAGGGTCATTAAATGAAGGAGTTTCATCAGATGAGAGAGGAGTTTCATCCCCATGAAACTCTTGTGGCTCGGTTACCTAGTTTATAGTCTTAGTAACTGTACAATAAAACTATGCATTGAGGCTGGCCTTAGTGCAGTAGTGGTATCCTTAAAAAAGGAAATTAAAAGTCGGTCGTAACCTGAGGCGCACCGATGACTTGTATTCGCTGCCTCAATACGAACAACTCCCGCACCACTATGTTCCCATTGATGTTTCTTTCCTCCAATCACTGATAGAGAGCCAAAGAGCTCACTCTCACAACCCACGATGGTGGAGAGAGGAGGTGGCTGTAGTCGTTGTCTTTTTAGGCAAAATCGGAGCTTCAGTTAATCATGGGTAAAATTACATGAGACCAGGTGGGGTTAGGGTTGGATATCGAGCCAGCTCGGTTCGTTAGTGGCTCGGCTCGTTATAGCTCGGCTTGTTATGGCTAAGCTCGTTATAGCTTGTTATACAAACGAGCTGGCTGGGCTCGGCTCGTTAGTGAGCTCGAGCAGCTCGTTTGGCTCGCGTGCCAAATCATAAAAACATAGTAGAAAGTGATTATAAATTTATAGAAGCAATTGAGCAACAAATACATCACATGCATACTTAAAATGAACTAAACAAAGTACTTATATCTTTAACAATTTAACAAACAAACTGAGTTTTGTCTAGTCAGCCCACTACGATCACGACTGTGACTACATAATAGTCATACTCATACAGTTTAAGCATTATCCATTGACGGATAAAGTTAGGGATTCATGAATGAGCTAGATCAAGCTACTATGATAATTGACTAGCTTGTTATGGCTCGTGAGCAACTCACGAGCTGGCTCGAGCTGGCTCGTTATAAAATGAGCTGGCTCATTATAAAACGAGTCGAGCTCGAGCCGATCTATTAATGAGCGAGCTAGCGAGTTACGAGTTTTTTGTCCAGCCTTATGTGGGGTATTATGCCACTCCACCACTTGAGATTGTCACGGGATACCAAGCAAGCACAAGCATGAGCTAGCTTAACACAATTTCTACTAATAAAACGAAAATCAAAACTATCAAAGCTCTGGCTAGGCTGTAGTCGTAGTAGCGCTCTTGCTGTGGACCCAAATGAATATGACCTTGACCAATTTCGGCAGACTCAAGTCCAACATGTGATTTTCCTTTGAAAGGTGATCCAATCTCATGGGAAAATAAATTAGGCGTGGAATAAGTTTCCTACCAGGATAAGACTATCCCATCTATTTATATGAAAAGATCTTGACCGATTGAGTGATGTATCTATCCAATCATCAAAAACGCATCTATGTTTATTACTTTTTGTCTTTGTCGGTGCGAGATTTGGCCGAGAGCGTCACCGACTAGTAAACCGTATTCTGCGTGTGTTAGACCCGGATGACAGATAGTTTGACATAAGGTTTATATTAGTTCGGGCACTCAAACAGGTCCCTATGTCCGTTGGAAGCTCAACTAGTATTGCCTTTGCCCGAAGGGTTTATATAGGGGTTACAAGCTGTTTGAGAGAGGGAAGAGGTTCCCAAGTCTCTGGCGTATGGAAGTGGTGTGCGTGTGGGGATTTTCGTAAGTCATCTCTCTCACGCGGGGGAAGGGCTCTCACCCTCTCTTATAAATCAAGGGGGTAGATGGAGGGTATATCAGTTGCTTAAACAATAGAGGAAAGAGCAAGAAGAAAATAACAAGGTGCCAAAAGGGCACACCGTGTCACCATCCATCCATAACACGCAGCACCTGTTTGTACAGAGATTGTGGCCATCTCATCCTGGCCTCTCTATGCACTGGTGCCATGCCTCCTAGCCATCCCTCCTTCTGTGTCATCATACCGTTCAGGGATGGGTGGTTCGTGTCCTTGGAAGTGTGTAGAGATGGGAGTTGGTGACACAATAACCATTGTTACTTTGGGCTATAGAGGTATGGTCATCTGATCGTAGTTGAGGTGAAAGCTACTATTCGAGGCGACACTATTCTCCATGCCTCTGTAGAGGGCCCGTAGCCATGCCTATCCCATTTGGAGGTGCAGGCATCATGGTGGCGGGCTTTGGGCGCTTACCGAGGCCGCGTTAGAGGGTGAGACCCATCTCTCGGGTGAGGCGGTATTCGTATGAGGGGGGTTGGGTGCCTTGAAGCAGCGCACCACCCCTTGGGAGAGGCGGAGAGTGCCCTACACTACTACATTATTTGTTTATAGAGGCGGGCGTTTTGGATTTCAGGAAATGGGTAAACAAAACGCCTCCAATAGAAGGTCACGTTAAATCATGCATTAACCGAGGCGGTTGTCACGCCTACCTCGGTCAATGAATTAAAAAAATAAAAAAACTAGAGCCCACCGGTGAGCCCATTTTTGAGCCCACAGGTGAGCGCGGTTCTAGCCCTACCACTAGCCGCCGCGGTGCCACCGGAGCGCACCTCCATGCCGGATCCACCATCACTAGGCTCTTTCACGCTGAATTCACACCATGGTGGAGCCGTGAAGGTGGATCCATCTCCTCTACGTCGGATTAGGGGGTGGCCATGCCGAAGGAGGTAGCTGTGTGCTGGTAGAGGAGCTCGGGGGAGGGGAGCACCACTGCAATGCTTGTACAGTCGCGGCTCGCCTTGCCAAGCGTTGACGAGCTCAGGGAAGGGGGATGCCGCCGGGATCTGGTCTCTCCGTGCGTTGAAGAGCTCGGGGAAGGGGGATGCGCCACCATTGCTAGATCCGCCCACGCCGAGGCTGGTTCTATCACCGGTGAGCTCGAGGGAGAGGGGATCCAGGTGCCCTGCTAAGTGCCTCCACACGGCCTCCCGCCATGATGCTTGCCGAGCACCATGGCGCGCCCCCCCGCCGCTGCGCTGCATGGCAGCACGCCACGCCACCGCCACTAGAGAGAGGGAGGGAGATGGAGAGGAGAGGGAGAAAGAGGAGCCGATGAGGGAGGAGAGCTGAGTGGGGCACCATGAGGGGGAGGGCCGCAGCAGCGAGGTGTAAGAGAAGGGGTGTGGCTACAGTGTGCGAAGCGAGGGGCGAGGCTGCCTGCTAGAGGAATGGGAAGGAAACCCTAGACATCGGTATATATACAACGATGCGATATCAGGCTACATGGGCTGCCTACTAGGCCATGATTTACTGAGGCGGGCCTTATAGTGTACCGCATCTGAAAATAGATTTACCGAGACGGTTATTACAAGACGTCCGCCTCCAAAATAAACTATTTTTGGAGGTGATTGGCTTAAGATGTTCGCCTCATAAATCGATTTTGTGAGACAGTTATTTTCAACCGCCTCAGTAAATAAAAAATGTCCGTCTTGGTTAATCTGAGGTATTAACCAAGGCGGTTGAAAATGTTGCCCGCCTCTAAGGTCTTTTTTAAAACGCCTCGCAAACGATTTTCTATAGTAGTCTCGAGAGCTTGGATACACATGGGAAGATGTCAGAGGGACTAGGCAAAGTGAAAAGTCATTGGCAAGTGCTGCGTGCTTGAGGTGAAGTTGGTCCTTTGACCAGAAACTCATCTTCGTGTCGCTATTAAAGACATATAATTAAGCATCCTTGATATAGATATCCGATAGTATCCCTAAACTAGTGGAGTGCGGCACTCCTTTAGAGGCTTGAGGACATCGTGCTCGTGACAATGTGTAAAAAAGAAATGCTCATTGAATTACTTGTATTATGGGTCATTTAGTTAGAGGGTGTGCATGAGGCCTTTGAGGGGTTGTATATCCCTCCAAGGGCTTCTCCAAGGTGCCTAAAACATCCACTTACCTCTGGGGAATAGTTTCTTCGCATGTCATTCCCTTGACCGCCCGTTAGGTCTCGATGCAAGTATAGCTCTCGAGACCCTGCTCATTGTAGGGGATTTGTCACGAGTCCTCGTCTTTTCAGGCTATCATCCCTCATGCGTTCTTCCAAGGAATGGAAGGGGGTGAGCTCATCCATACTATCCTCATCTGAACAAAACATGGTTCTCATTGAGCTATTAATGGGTCTGTCCATATGGTGCCCTGGCGCTTGTTCATAAGGGTCGGCTAGTGGCTAGTCATGGTAGGCTCCATTTTTCTCGGCTGGCCAACTCATATAGTTTGAGGGTCTGTTTAGTCGATCTTGAGAGCTTTGATGCCTTTGTTTGGGGAAAACCATGAATCAAAGCCATCCAATACTCAGACATGGGTCCAGACGCCCTTGGTGCTTAACGCGTTAGGGTTCTGGCTACTAGGAGGCTCATCTGCCGCTATCTCTGACTCTACATGTTCTGAGGCAGCTATCAAACCCATTCGTGGGCCAGCCTTCTTACCTCTAGTCCATAAATGGGCCATAGGGTTGTATATAGCACCATAGCCATCTTACCTTTCGAGGCCTATCCCCAGGTTTTATGCACTCAGAGCGTGAAATAATTAATGTAGCACGGGATGATGGCTCTACAAGAGATTGTGCATGTGATCAAAAAGTTCGAGATGTGTGGGAAAACATACCAGTTGTTGTATTGGGGATGATTGGGAGCAGAACTTGAATCGTCCTGGCCTATCCCTTATTTAGCCTAACAGCCTTCTCCTCTGGTCACATCTCTATCCTAATCAGATCTTTTCTACCATTCTCACTGATTAGTGCAACTGAGTGAGAGGAGAGATAAAAAATCTTACCACCCTCGTGGCAATTTCATGGCTGTTCTCAGGGAGGTCGGTGGAGCCATAGCTTCATTCGTCCTTCATCAAAAAGGACACAAAGGAGCTCATTTGCAGAGGTCTCTTGTGCTCCCGTATCTTGGATGACAGATGGCCAGAGTGGATCATTCCTGGTGGCGAGTATGTGACATCCCCCAGCCTAGGTTATGTCACGAGTTTTGCTCACTTTCATGCATGGGGGTTCAATACTCTGACGGGCATGTTCTTCTGGGGCCTCCTTCACTATTATGGGATCAAGTTGTAGCACCTCAATCCCAACTCTGTTCTGCAGGCGGCGGTGTTTGTCGCCTTTTGTGAGGGCTTCTTGCGAATAAAGCCCAACTTTGCACTGTGGAAATATTTCTTTGGTGCCACTATTTTCAAAAGGATGGTGAGGAAAGGGGTGGTGGCACTAGGGCATATGGGTAGCATCATGTTTTAGATCTGGTTGCACCGAGCGGTGGAGTATATCTCTATGAAGGTGGTGACATCACATAAAGGTTGGCATCAAAGGTGGTTCTACCTCTAGAGCGACCCCGACGCATTACTCTTGGTGTACACTAGCAGGATCATCTCTATGGCATTGCCTCATTGGGTTTGTGGGGCTTCTACCGAGGAGAAAAGAGAGCATGGGGTCGAGGGTCTTATCCAGGCATTCCGTCACCTGAAGGGCGAAGGCATGACTGGAGCCCATGTTGTTGCCATATTTCACCATCAAAGGGTGTTGCCGCTAATGAATCGAGAACAATCCCTCGTCAAGATGGTGCCAGACGTGCCTTGGGTGGGAATGATGCTTTCGCCGGAACCGATCAACGATGAGGAAGTGTTGAAGCCCTTTAAGGAGGCATTTGGGTCCATTCTTGAGCGTTGTTTGCTCACCAACTGCCCACCAATGAGACCGGAAGATGGTTTTGCAGGGTTAATGAGTGACCTTTTTTCTCTTGAGCTCTTGTAATTTTATTTGGTTTACCTTTATTGATCTGAGAGTCAGAAATTGCAGTTCAATCTAAACCCATCTCATGACTCTGAACTGCCCCTCCCTAATGCTGAGGCTTGGGAGGCTTGGGAAGTTTGCGCATTGGCGTGAAGTCACAAGCTAGTGGCCTAGGTCCATAGTGGAGCTGTGACAGTAGAGTATGAAGTGGCATGGGCTTTGGAGCCCTTGGATTATTTGGGCTTGGTGCATCCTCGAGTGAAAACTAGGAAGGACGAGTCGCTGCACTAGGAGGTGGTGAGTGCCCCTTAGCAAAGTTCCACCAAGGCGCTGGCTTAAGAGAAGAGACCCCATTTAGATGAGGTGGGGTCAAGCATTGAGGCGCTGTTGCTAAAATAGGCTCACCCCAGGTCATCGAGGTAAAAGACCATTCTTTCCCTCTCACCATGATTTTGGGATGCGTTGTCCTTCCTGATGCCATTTTTGCAGGACGTCATAGCGAGTGCAGGGCCAAGCGTCAACTGGTGAGGTCTACATTGGGGTTTGTTCCCTTGCCCTTAACACTCCTAGTTTGTAGGCATCCTTGGTCGAGAAGGGATAGGAAGAGGCAAAGGCTCATGTTTTGCTCTAGGCTGACACCAGACTGCCCGCTAGGGAGGTGCCTGTGTGTGAGAGATCCAAGGCAAAAGTCACAAGGGACATTGAGGTGGCCATGGTGACACTCGAGATGCCACAACTACGACCGATTGAAATAGTGGAGTTGGAATCTCCCAATGAGGTGGTTAGTGGGGTGAGTCCAAATCAGGCGGGGGGCGTCTGAGCATGTCATGTCATTACCTGTGGCCGCTGTAGAAGAATAGGAGGTGGTGGGACATGTGGACAGAACTCCCCCTATCTTGTGGAAGTCATGAAGAGTGGTAGCCCTCGGGGGGAGGTGACTCTGTGTGTAATCAAGTTGCCACTGATGCCTGCTGGAGGAAGTTGAGGAACTTGGTTTGCTCCTACCGATGAAGGCAGTATCCTTGTGTGGCAGGGACGTGATCCCAATGCATTGGGGGCTACGCCTTACCTAGTCAGATTAGAGTGACATGAGAATGCTAGTGTTCATTTTGGACGACGCCACTAAACAAGGGCACTAGTCAGTGGTGCAAGGTCTTTAGAGTGTCTCAGGCACTCTTCATGCGACACTGAATGTGCTGCACAATCAAGTTGCCCCCACCAGCTAGGTGTGGTGTTTAGACCTCTCCATTGAACGCTTGCTCCTTCCCTTAGGTATTGATGGGGCTTCTTTTTCCAAGCACTCATAGATTGTTGTCAAGCGAAGTCAGAGTTCCTCCGTCATGAGCGTGACGCCTGGGAACACGTCGCCAAGGTCTAGGAGCTGGAGTCACAGCTCATGGAGGCTTGGTGGAGGACAGTGCTTATAGATTAAGACCTGGTAGACCTTTGTGTTTGCTACTCCAAGGCCATGGCCCGTGCTCGAGATGTAGAGGACTAGGTAAGTAATGCCTTGTAATGGAGGCGTCAATAGGAAGAGGCGGGCCAGAAGTTAGAGGTAGAGCTAGATGAGGCTTGTGGTGAGCATCTTATCGCTTGCTGGGAGCATGATGAACCAAAGATGTTAAGGATATGTTGAGGAGGCAACTTCTAGGTAGATCAAAGAGAACTGGAAGCTCTCGGTTGAGGTCGAAGTGCTACCCTTTCAAGGAACTGAGCGACAACATGCCAAGAAAGGGCAGATTGAAGGTAAATGATGTTGGTCCCTTTCATCCGCTTTTTTCCTCATGGGATCCCTTTTCTAAGCTAAGTTTTGTGTTTTTTGGTGGTTAGCCCTCAGCATCAAGCTTACGGAGTGGAGGCAAACCTAGGCATAGCATGGCCGGACCAAGAGGAGGGGAGCACGACTATTACTCAATGGTGGCTCTCACGCTATTGACTCCATCTGTGGTGCTCTTATGGTCAAGTGGGAGGATCCTAAGCCCAGTTTGTTGGTTAACTCGCTTAGAGGGCATGTGGCTAGGGCTTTCGAGTGGGTTCACGCCCTGGCCACATGGGCGCTTCACCTCACAGTGCATCGTGCACTCATGGTGTATTGGTCTCACTATATGGCCATCGACCTAGGAGCCCTTATTGAAGGTTATGTCAACACACCTGACGCCGTGCTCGACACCATTGACGAGGAGGTGCAGGTGCCGATGACGTCCCACATGGCCTTCTTTGTGGAGGAAATTGTCTCTCCACTGTGCGAGCTATGAGAAGTGGCTTGGTACAGGCATCACCTATGTAGAAAACTTTTTGTAACAAGAGGGGAGGGATTGATAGCCTCGAGGCTTTTCAATTAACCTGGTATCTTGGATGTCACAGTGACAGGCTCAGACACATGAAGAAGATTTTGCAAAATTTTTGTAAATGCTTGAGGTGGTCAGGGGGTGGACGTCATTCCCCAATTTTCTACCCCTAGGGGAGGGTTGGCCCTAGCGGTCGGTCATGGCGGTCAGTTGTGATGGTCCTTTTTTGCTTTGGAAATGTTCTACGTGTTTCGCCATCACTGTGGATAAAAATTTTAGCGAGCATAATGTCCAGGAGAAGTTACAGGTAGAAATGTCATAGTTGTTTGATGTTCCAAGCGTTGGTGAAGATCTTGCCACTGGAGGTTGCCAGCTTGTAGTTGCTAGGTTGATATACTTTAGAGACAACGAAGGGGGCTTCCCATGGTGGTGTTAGCTTATGGTGGCCCCTATTGTATTATCGGAGGTGAAGCACTAGGTCCCTGACACTGAAGATGTGGCCTCATACGCGTCGATCATGGTAGCATTGTAGAGGTTGCTGATATTTGGCGGAGTGGAGCAATGTGACATTGCATGCCTCCTAAATCTGATCTATGGCATCCTCTAGGAAAGTCTTGTTGTCTTGCTCGGCACACGTCCTGACCCGGGGCGCTCCATACTCTAGGTCGTTGGGGAGTACAACCTCATACTTATAGACCATAAAAAAGGGAGTAAAGCCCATGGCCCTACTAGGTGTTATCATCAGACTCTTGAGGACCAACGCGAGCTCTATGACCCGTCACTAGCTAAATTTGTTCAATTTTTTGAAGATTCTTGGTTTGAGGCCTTGTAGGATCATACCATTGGTGCGTTTGACTTGCCCATTCATGCAGGGGTGTGCTATGACTACCTAATGCATGTGGATGTGGTGATCATCGCATAATTCGAGGAATTTTTCTACCGGTGAACTAAGTGTCATTATCGGTGGTGATAGAGTTCAAGACCCCAAAATGGTGGATGATGTCAGTGAAGAAGAGCACCATGTGCTCGGCTTTGATCTGTGTGATCAGCCAAGCCTCAATCCATTTTGAGAACTTGTCAATGGCAACTACTAAGTGGGTGAAGCCCCTAGGTGCCTTCTGAAGGGGCCCAACTAGATCCAACCCCCAGACTATGAACAACCATGTGAGAGGGATCGTTTGGATGGCTTGGGCCGTAGATGTGTCTATCGAGCATATTACTGACATCCCTTACAGGGGCGCACTACTTTGACCAATAGTGGTTGGCCAATAAAAGCCATGCTAGAACTAATAAGGGTGCGAGGTGTGGTGTTGTGGCTGCAAATGCCTTGGTGATTCTCATCTAGGAGCTTTCTTCCTTGGTCGATGGGAATGCAGCACTCAAGAATCCATGTAGGTCTCATTTGTAGAGCTCTTTGTCTAGCAAGAGAAAGGTTTTGGCTCATTGAGCAAGGCATTGGGCCTCACTCTAGTCAGGGGGAGGACTCCTCGGACTAGGCATTCGAGGATCGGGATCTTCCAGTCTGGTTGAACGTCAATCTCTAGAGTCGGGTCCTCATCAACCTCCATAACCTCGGGGTCAGGGGGAGCCAAGGCTGATTCTACCAATGAGGCTGGGGCAAGGGAAGTATCATATTCCCCTCCTGATCCCTCATAATTGACAGAAGGCTTATGCAAGTTGCTAGAAAAAACACTAGTGCGAACCAACTCCTGGCCGAAGGCTAATTTTGTGAGCTTGTTGGATGCCTTGTTGAACTGCCTCACGACGTGATTGAGCTCAAGACTGTCGAACTTGTCTTCCAAGGTGCATACTGCACGACAGTACGCTTGGGATCATGATAGTCTGACTCCTTCATAACCTAGTGCACAAGCAATTAGGAGCCACCTCGGACATTGCGGCATTCGATTCCTAGCTCCATTGTGATGTGTAGGCTGTTGACTAGCACTTTGTATTCTACTACATTGTTTGAGGTGGCGAAATGAAAGCAGATCATGTACCTCATATGCACACCTTGGGGGAGACAAAAATGAGTCATGTGCTGGTCCACTTTTCATCATCGACCCATTGAAGTACATCATCTAGTAGTCTTGTTCTACTAGGGCTGGTGGTACCCAGGTCGTCCATTCTGCCATGAAGTCATCGTCTAGTAGTCTTGTTCTACTGGGACTTGTTGGCAGTTCATGGGGCGTAGTTGAGGCCTTCTCCCATGAGATCGACCCTCCTCGTTGCCACTCAGTTTTGGATCACTTCCCTAAGGGGAAACATTGACACCACTATGATAGGATGTGACTCGAAGTAATGGTGTATGTTTCATCAAGCGATGAGGACCAAATACAGGAGTTTCTGGATCTATGGATAGCATGTCTTGGTGTCGGACAGGAGTTGACCAATGAAGTATACTAGACATGGAACCTTGAGGATGCATCCTTCTTCCTGTCGTTCCATGATGATAGCAACATTGACCACTTGGGTCATGGCCACAATGTATAGTAAAAGCAGATGCTTCTTGGCCAGGGGTACAAGGATCAAGGCCCTACCAAGACCTTCTTGAGCTCTCGATCATGTGTTGAGCCTTGGGTGTCCATTCAAATCGGTCAGCCTTAGCTAATAAAGAGGCAGACTCCTTTTGCCAAGGCCTAAGATGAAGTGACTCTAGGCTGCGAGACATCCAGTGACACGTTGGAAACCTTTTAGATTTTGGATGGGCCCTATGTTCATGATGGTAGAAATCTTTTCAAGGTCGGTCTCAATGCCATGCTCATAGATAATAAAGCCGAGTAACATCCCTCTTGGTACCAGAAGACACATTTTTGGGGTTGAGTTTGATGTTCTTGGCTTTTAGCCTTTCAAAGGCTAGGTTGAGGTCGAGCACCATGTGGTCGGATTTTTATATTTCCACACTATGTTGTCACATAAGCCTCAATGGTTCACCTGATGAGGTCCTCGAAAACAACGATCATGCATCTTTGGTACATTACTCTTGCAATTTTTAGGCCAAAAAACATGGTGACGTAGCAGCAGGAGCCGGATGGGGTGATGAAAGAAGTGGTGAGCTGATCAGACTCTTTCATCGTGATTTGGTCGGTAACCAGGATAAGCATCAAGGAAGAAAAGCATCTCACACCTAGCGGTGGAATCAACTATTTGGTCTCTATGTGGTAGCGGAAACTAGTCTTTGGGGCTTGCTTTGTTGAGGCTAGTATAATCAACACACATCATCTATTTGTTGTTTTTCTTTTTTACATGTACAAGGTTAGCTAACCATTCTATGTGGAAGACCTCCTTGATGAATCTGACCATTAGAAGCTTGCAGATTTCCTCACCAATGGCCTTCTGCTTTTCCTCGTTGAAGCATCATAGTCGCTGCTTCACTAGCTTTGACCTGGCTCGGATGTTCAAGGAGTGCTCAATGATGTCCTGCAAGATACCCAACATATCCGAGGGCTTCCACGTGAACATGGCACTATTCATGTGGAGGAAGTCGATGAGCACAACTTGCTATTTGGGTGACAGGGAGGTGCTGACGTGCATTGTCTTGCCATCAACAGAGATAGGGTTGAGTGGGACCTCCTTGACTTCCTCGATGGGTTCAAAGGACCACGCCGACCACTTAGGCTTAGGGGTAGCATTAGCGAGTGCATGCAAGTCTGCTGTGAGGGCCTTGGACTTGATGATGGCTTTGGCATATTTGCAACACTCAATGTCACAATTGTAGGTGTGCCGTAAGGAGGTGCCGATGGTAATGACCCCATTTGGAACGCATCTTGAGCTTGAGGTAGGTGCAGCTTGGGATTTGTCTCCCTAGAATATTTCAAGGGTCGAAAACATGCTAGGAGCAGCGTGTTGTGGATTCTGGAACTAAAGACCCACAGTCCCAGGGGCTAGGGCTCAGGCTCCAATGCACACCACTATTGTAGCGTCCTCCCTGATGAGGGTGGTAACTGCGGCTGGCCCCTTCCTCGTCTCACAAGCATGCCGACAACATCGCACGTGTCATGGATGGGGTAATTGTGAGGGACTAGGGTCTTGAGTGCAGGCCCGAGCTACTCTTAGTGGATAGAGGCATCCCTCTTAGGCCATTCCATAGGTGCAGCCTGGTCAGGCTTGGGCTCGCATTGTCATGACACGAAGCTTTCTGCTTTTTGCACAGCGGTGCATGCGAGGAGGGTGCACAATCCTTTGTGGGCTCGCTATCCTTCTATAGTGGAGGGCTACAACATCTCTCTAAGGAGCATTACAACAATGATAATGTTTTGACTTGCCTCGACAAAAAGTGGTGGCTCTTTGTTGTCACCACCATTGACGATTTGTCGGTCGACGTCATGGGCTCTGTGACAAGCATTACCGCCCTCTCTAGCTACTCTTATTCCCCTTCGAGCCTTCTTTGATGCTCTCAGAGCTACTCGAGCTAGGACTATGGTACCGTCGTTGGCCCTCGAGGTAGCGTGTGCAGAGTGTGTTCTCTTTGCCCTTCGGGGCCATTGCCACCTTCCCCCTCAGATTCAAGCTGTGTGACATGAAGCATTCACGAGAAGGGTCATAGTCCTCATCGTCATCAGATGCTTTGAGAAGTTAGTCATAGTTGAGGAGGAAACACCGCAAAGATTTCAGGTCATCTAACCCAAAAGTGTCTATGTCATTCCACGTGCCCTAGCTTTCATCATCAGAACTAGGGTCTATGATTGTCTTGTCACCTTAGATAACCTCTAATATGGACTATAGATGGTGGCGAGGAAGCCCTGCAAACATGTCATCTGCAGGCTAGGGACATGCGCGCGTGGCTAAGGAATGGGAGTATGACTTGGTGGCATTGTGTGTCCCGTAGAGCCATGTCGCAACAGCGGGCTGGATGACTAGCTTGGGAGATAGCAGTGGTTCTTCTGCAAGCTGCACTATGACGTTGGTGAAAGAAAAATAAAGAACATGAAGTGCCTTCTGGGACAGGTTTGGTCCCAAGAGGGCATCAAGCTGGCATTCTAGCCACAGGTAGTCTATCTCGAGGGGTCGAGCTTCCTTGGGAGCACCTATCTTGGCGCCATACAAGAGCAGATTGTGTATCACCTCAGTGATGGCGTCGGCACCGTTGGTCGAGTCGAGTGGCACGGATGGAGGAAGCAAAACACTATCATTGTCACCCAGGCATATGAAGTCTATGCTCTCGAAGCGCATGTGGGAGCCCATGGCAAAGATAACATGGTGATTGGCCATTCAAGGACTAGTGGAGTGGCCCAAAAACACGTAGAAGGCCCCTTCCTAGCGTGCCAATTGTCGGTGTAAGATTTGGCCAAGAGCCCCACCGGCTAGTAAACTATGTTCTACCTATGTTATACCTAGATGGTGGATAGTTTGACACAAGGTTTATACTGGTTTAGGCCCTCAGATGGGTCCATACATCCAGTGGAAGCTTAGCTAGTATTGCCTTTGCCCAGAGGGTTTGTAGTAGGGGTTATAACCTGTTTGACAGAGGGAAGAGGTTCCGATGTCTATGGCGTATGGAATTGGTGTGCGTGTTGGGTCTTTCGTAGGTTGTATCTCTCAGGCAGGGGGGCTCCTCACCCCCTTTTATGGATCAAGAGGGTACATGGAGGGTACATCAACTGTTTAAAAAGTAGAGGGAAGAGAAAAATAACAAGGCACCAAAAGGGCACACCATCTCCCCGTCCGTCCAGATTGCATACCCGACCCTATTTGTACGGAGATGTCATGGCCGTCTTGTCCTGGGCTCTCCGTGCACTGGTGCCATGCCTCCTAGCCATCCCTACTTCTGTGTCATTGTATTGTTCAGGGATGGGTGGTTCATGTCCTTGGAAGTGCATAGAGAGGTGAGTTGGTGACATAGTAACCATTGTTACTATGGGCTGTAGAGGTATGGCCATCTGATCGCAACTATGGTGAAAGCCGTCATTACAGGCGACACTATTGTCCATGCCTCTATACAGGGCATGTAGCCATGCCTGTCCCATTCGGAGGAGCATGCGTTAGGGTGGGGGCTCGGGCGCTTACCCACGCCGTGCCTGAGTGTGAGACCCGTCTCTCGGGTGAAGCGGTGTTCGTATGAGGGGGTCGGATGGCTTGAAGCGATACACCAACCCTCGGGTGAGGCGGAGATGCCCTGAGGGCTTGGATACGCATGGGATGACATCAAAGGGGTCAGGCGAGGTGAAAACTCATTGGCGAGTGTTGTGTGCTTGAGGTGAAGTCGGTCCTTTAACCTGAAACTCATCTCTGTGTCGCTGTTAAAGAAGTATAATTAAGCATCCCTAATATAGATATACAGTCTTCTATCTTAAGCTTTTCCAATCCCTTGTTGTCTAGCACATTTCTTGATGAGATTTGTTGGTATTTGTAACACCCTAGGTGTTAAGCATGCACTTAGTCTCATAAACTTACTCATAAGCACTCTCATCAAGCATGGGCATGAGCATAGCATCACATGAGCATAGCAGCATTTAAATTGTGATTTTATTTGCTTGAGTTAAATGAAATTAGATATAATAAATTAATTAACATGCTTGCTTTAAAATTTCTTGTGATGACCAAAGTAAGTTGAACTATGTTTTAGAAGAATTAAGAATAATTTTGTGGAATTTTCGGAGCTCTAGAATTTGAGAAATGAATTTTATACAAAATTCCTCAAATAAGTTTATTTAAAAAACCTAGAACAAGTTCTGATTTGCAGTTCAAATTCTGTTTGGAATTTGGACTTGCACTTTGAAGCAAAGTTGTAGAGTATTTTGTGGGGAACATTTCTTTTTTTACCCCAAATTCCAAAAAACTTTGCAAAAGCTTCAAAATTCACATTTAAGCTCTTTTGGAAAAAGAAATTCAAAAAAAGAGAAAAGGGGGCAGGCGCTGCTGGGCCGGCCGCCTCCCTTTCGGCCCGCTCTCCCGCGTGGCCCAGTTCCCCGTCCTCCTCCGTGCGAGCGGACGCGCCCGCCTCTCCCCCTCCGACGGCCACCATGTGGTAGCCGTACAACGGTGACGGGGTCCATGGCCGCTCCGACCACGCCTTCTGGTCGGGACGTCGCCCCGCTCCCATAGGCCGCCCTCCATTCTGTCTCCCCCCTCTCTCTTCTTCTCCACTCGCGAGCGCAGCAGCAGCAGCTACGGCGCCATTGCTGGCCGAGCTCCGCCACTCACCGCCGGCCGTATCGGCAAGCCATTCTCCACGCTCAGACCTCCGTCGTGTTCGCCATCGCCGCGGTAAGCACCTGCGCGCGCTCAACCGAGGTGGTAAGCCCCCGTGCGGCCGCAATGGCTCGCCGGAGTTCACCGACCTCGTCGGAGTGCTCCGCCGCACTGGAACTCTCCCCTCCTCGCCCTTTTTCGCTTGTTCTTGTGTGCGTTTTGTTCGGGGTGACCTGAGCGAGCTCCGACCATGCCGCGCGAGCGCTCTACCCCACCGGAGTGGCCTGGCCACGGCGAGTAGCACCGTCGTGCCGCGATGCACGCCAGCAATGGTGCTCTGGCCGTTCTCCGGCTAAGCCAAGGGCATCATCGCGTGCGCCTCGCTGCGGGGAGCACGTTGGTGCTCACCTCGTGGCCGGAAGCCTCACCGTCGGCGAGATCTGCTCGTCTGAGATGCCCCTCCTCTCTGTCACGCTGACCAGTGGGGTCGGGGCCCACTGTCAGCCGCAAGGAGGCCGGGATGGGTAGAGATCTGGGTGTTTCTAGCATTTTCCAGCGCTGTTTTGAAATGGATTTTTAGAAAATGATTTCTCAGAAATGATTTAAATCGTATTAAATCCATATCTTGAGATCTATAGCTCCAAAAATGTTGAAATAAAGTTTGACATGTTCTATAAATCCAGATCTACAACTTGGTGTAATTGCGTGTCATGTTTGTACAACTTTTCTGTGTAAATCTATTTATTCCATGTTTTTTATGTTATTTAGAAAATGCATACTAAATAGAATATAACATAGAAAAATGTAATTCTTTTTTTATTAGCTTTCCATGGATGTTTAGTCTCTGGAAAAAATATGTAACACAGTATTTGCTGTATAAATTAATTTATGATGATTTAAATGCTTGCATGACAGTGGTTTATGATTTTTAATAAATAATTGGATCATGCAATTAATCTGGAAATTTTTGTGGACATTTCTTATGTTAAGATGCAATTTATAAAAATATGAAATCTGTTGTTTGACACTTTGTCACCAGTAGGGTATTTACACTTCATTATGAGGTTAAAATTGTAATTTTTGTGTGGGCCAGATTACCTGTCCAAATATTATGAAAAATTGGTGGTAGATTTTATAAATAATAAGTGACCTACTGTAATTTTTGTAGAATTTATTGATGATCAGAAGTATATGCTACTGTTGTAGGCCTAATAATAATTAAATAAATAAAACCTTGTTATGCATGAGATGAATAAAATGCATGTGTGTTTGGTGCATCTTTGAAGCATCATGGTAGCTTGCTGGTTAGTAATAATTTGTAGAAGAGAATGCAATAGATGCTTTGCTTGGTTACATGTTCTTGGATAATGTTGACTACCCTGTATAAATAAGTTTCCTGTTTTATCCGTTGGAACTTATCTCCACTGGAGATGGGGTTTGTACATACTCATCTATGCACCCTGCCATGAGCATCTTGTCTTAATTTGCATAAGAATTGCACTTCGGGCATTTTGCACTCTACTCATGAGCACACATGCATCATACAGGCTTGCAGGAGAATAAGGTGGGACTCGAGGAGCAGAAGGAGACACAGGAACAGGAACTTCCGGGAGGACCAGAGCTGGAAGGAGATCTGCAGGAGTGCCTGGACCACAGGCCTAGCACCTTCGAGAGAGGCAAGCCCCAGAGTATTCTAAGTCTCCCTATTCTCGCTATCTTAATTTTTTATATCATGATTGTTTTATAATGCTGCATTTAAGTGATAGGAGTTGCTTGATACCGTTGATGCATATTTACTCCTTGATATCACCACTTGTTTATCTACCTTGTCTTATGTAGATAGGCTCGGAGTCTATGCTTAGCTTGCTTAGTACGGTAGAAATCGGGTGATTTCCTGTCACCTGCGAGATATAGGTGGATACCTGAATGTTAGCTATCAATGATATGGTGAAAAGTAACCAAGTGTGGGAAAGAAACTGAGACCGGGCATGGTCTTATGGTGGTGTTGACCGTAGTGCTCCTGCCTGAGTCGATTAAGGACCGATCATTGACGGTCATCTTGTCATGTTGAACGCATGCCCCACAGTTAGCTAGAAGGATAAGTCGTTCCGACCGCGAAGCCTGAACACTATCCGGGCCGGGAGTCGAGCCGCCATGCGCTGTATTGGTAATGGTTGAGGAGAATGACGAGGGCGCGACGCGCAACCTTGGTATACCTTGGATACCTTGGTCGCCGGAACGGTCCTCGGGTACTGGCGGTGCTTGCCGAACTCGCGAATTGGTCCTAGATAGTGTAATATGGTGATCTGTAGCTCACTTGATCAGTGAGTGTGGTTTGTGTGGGGAATAACTCGCCAACTGGTTAGAAATCGATTCGAATAGCCCTGTCTTCGTAGTAAGGACTATGAAACACTTGGGTTATGATAAGTGATGAACTGTGAATGCTATGATAAGGTATTATCATATCACAACAATTTGTTTGCAATAGTACAGGTGCAAATCTCGATGGTAGGTATTAATACCTAACTTGAGCTAAATAAAAGAAAAGGGGATGTCAGGATTTTACGCAAAAAGGGTTCAGCTACCCCACTATACAGCCTTCATAATCCTTAAAGAGTCCTTTATTTTTAGTTTATGACGGGTAAGTCTAGCTGAGTACATTCTCGTACTCAGGGTTCCATTCCCATGTTGTTTTGCAGATGGTCAGATGTACTATGGGTATTGCATTCACTGCTTGTACCCAGCGATGGGTGATGACTAGACCAAGGGCGATGGTCACTCTACCTCTTCTTTTGCTGTTGTGGGAATGATCAAACTATGGCACTGTATCAAACTAAGTGTGTGGTATTATTTTAAAACTATGATGCTTCCGCTACTCTTGAACTTGGTTTATAATAACTACATTTGAACTTCGATGTAATCTCTGAATGTTGCGAACTGGATGTATTTGTGTATGGTGATCGTTGGACTTATTACAATCTTGGCTGTACGTACGACTGTGGTTTGAAATCCTTCGAGATTTCACGGACTACGGGGATTATATGGGCTTAAGCTTGGCAAGTTGACTGTGTAAATAGTCGCTATCAGGCTTAATCTCTTTTAATTTGGATGGTTCTGTTATAGTATTCTAGATGGCCTTGCTGATTCTAGACCTCTGCACGATGCGTCTCCCTAGTGAGTCTTCTCGGAGGCCTTCACGGACAAAGAACATGCGTCAAATTGTGGACAAAGAACATGCGTCAAATCGGTCTCCATTTTAACCTCTCTCCACTGTGTAACTGGTCCACATGCGGCTTCAGGGGATGTATCCTCTACCGGCATGTTGCTATTTCTAGCATCAACACGAGGAAAGCATAGAGGTTTGGAGGCAGAGTCATTCCAATCTGTATCATTATGAGGTCCGCATGTGGTCATATATGTGGTCAACATGAGGCAAGTTGATCAGGAAACAAAGCAGGTGAAGTAAATACAAGAAGACATGCTGCTACAGCATTATATATCGTTATGTGGTCATATATGTAATTTGATTAATCCGGATGTTATCTATATCACTAATGTTCTTCTGTTGATTATTTGGGTGAACCGGTGATGAAGACATGATGCTACAGCAATGTATTAGCTGGACGTTGGATCGGGAAGATTACTACTTCAGTGCATCATGTCTCATTTTGTTTTGCTTAAAGATGAGCAATCACACCACCCGGCTTGGCACAGCCCCACCGAGCACGGCATGGCAGGGCCAGCATGCCTCCTCGGGTTCATGCTTGTCCGACGGCCCAAGCAAAGCCTGCCAGGCTGATTTTCATCCGGGCACTACTACACAAATTCTTAACGGTGACGGGCAAAAAGGATTTATCGAGGCAGTTTTTGTAACCGTCTCCGAATGTCACGGTTAACGTGATCTGCGTCCGTGACCGGTCGTGTGGGGGGCGTGGCCGTGGAAGAGTAGAAGAATGAGCTGGATCCGGTCATAGACGGCTCGATAGAGGCATGGAACATGGCCAGGAAGACGGCACACTCTCCTTTAGCCGCAGAGGAGGCCACTGCCGCTCGAGCCACTAGAGTCCGGTGTTCGTGCTAGCTGTGGAGGTGGTGCATCCGTGGCATGGAGATGACGTCACGTGGAGGTGGGCGCAAGCTAGGGTGACCAGTTGTGTAGTGGCACGAGGATGGTGGCTGCCATCGATGATGCACACATGGATGGGATGGAAGAGGCTGCCAGTGGCGTAGGGGGGGGGGGGGGGGGGGGGGAGGGGGGGGGGGGGGGGGGGGGGGGGGAA
>Ga0182004_10000625_pt1 | contig 22649 bp, 15 predicted proteins | sample Sormic07211540_1_FD_120479 | JGI IMG/M metagenome (GOLD analysis project Ga0182004, IMG submission 120479) | Endophyte microbial communities from Sorghum bicolor roots, Mead, Nebraska, USA - 072115-40_1 MetaG | ecosystem: Host-associated > Plants > Roots > Unclassified | place: USA: Nebraska...
GATTACGGTTAAAGAGGCGGAAACGAAAGCTCCGTGGACTGCCGGAGAGGATACACACATGGCTTTTCTGTGACTGTCACACAGAGCTTTGGATGTTTGTAGGGAAAAAATAAAAAGAGCAAATTAAAGCGGCAGGCAGCAGGCAAAGCATTTGGATGATGATTGTGGACTGGAATAAAGCAAAGGAGCCTGAATTCTCCTTGACGAATGGTAGCAGTAGTGTTGGGCCTGAATTCTCCTCCCTTTTTTTCCCTGGCGCAACTATGCACCACAAGGGAAGTTATATATTCCTGCAGTTTTCATGTAGGTAGCTGTAGCTATACTAGTAAATTTTGTTTTTGGTAGCTCGTAAAGTCTGTAATGATCTAATCTAGTAGTTAAAGTATGTAGGTATATTAATCAGTTCTCCGTGTGAATTTTTTTTAGTTGTTGCGTTTTTACTAACCACTACTGTTAATCAGAATTCACCGACTGAAAGAAAAGTCACACACAGCTCCCTCAGCTTTTAATTTGTATGAGAAATTAATTGTGAGCGGGTCATGTCATATTTTTGGGCAGTAGTAGTCAGCGCACATATCCGACTGCATGCTTTTCCTTTTCTCTGTAGAGCATATCCTGATCTTGGATTGTTGGCAAAAAGGAACATGGCTTACTCTCTACGTACAAAATTCAGTTAATCGTCTAATCAACAGCAACTACGACGTACCGTACGTATACAGCCAACAGACACAACGTGCGTGTGTTTCCTAAACTTTCAAGAAACCCGGCCGGTCGAATAAGGATCCATCTATGTTAGAGAAATGGTACTACTGACGAATGATCCAGTTCATTTTTCTTCTAACGAAAACAAAAAGGGAACCACATCAAGGACAAAGGATGAACAAGCACAGCTGACGATGCTGATCGAATTCAACACACACCTTAATTAATTAGAGGTAGAGATCGAGCTAGGCACAGCAGGTCGATCGATCGTTGTCGTCACCGCATTTCCAATTCCATCCGGTTCATGATCCGAATCCGGTCGATCGCTTGCTCGAGGCAGCTGCAAGAAACAACAAGATATCACCCGGGGGGCAAGAAAACTCGGTTAATTATGATCCAAGCAACACATCTATGATCGATATGATGCTGCGTGCCGGCGTGTGGGTTGCATCCCCGACCACGGAAAGCGAAGAGAGCTAGCCTAGAGAAATGATAGCGCTTGCGTACACCGCAATAACGACGGAGCCGACAAGCAGGGAGCAGGCGGTTATTGGGGTCGTAACACATAAGCTCGCTCGCGCAGGGAAGGAACCAGCTAGCGGCTCGATCATGAAGCAACGATCGACGACGACGACTCACCTGATGATGGTGTGTGCCAGCAATGGACAAGCTCCGGCCTGGTAGTAGATTAGCTAGCTAGCGAGCTAGCTAGTCTCTACCTGGAGGCTCGGGCGTCCACTGCGGCCACCGCGTCGCTGTGTGCGGCCGGCCGGCCTTCGCCGAGGAGGAGGAGGAGAAGAAGAAGAAGAAGGAGGGGTGCGGCGGTAGAGGTGGTGGATGTGGGAGCGAGAGCGAATAAGGGAGCGGAGGAGGAAGAGGCGGCGGCGGCGGTGGTGGTGGTGGCGGTGGCGGTGGCTGCTTTGTTCCGCGCCGCAAGCGAGCGGTCGGGGTCGGCGTCGTGTGCTGCTGCGTATCGCAACTCAGATTCTCACAAGGCCGGCCCTGTAGCGAGCCTCCTTGTGCGGTGCGGTGCGGTGCGGTCTCTGTCCGGGCTGGGGGCATCTGCATCTCTTCCGCGCGGGCGCACCCGCGGCTTTAAGACGCGCACCCGTTGCTGTAGGGCTGTACCGGCGCGCATCCTTTTGAGTGGAGCGAGTGAAACCAATCCTGGTGTGCCTGCCAAGTGTTGTGTTGGGTTCCAAACTTCCACTAAGCTTATTTTTCCGTTACGTTACATGTGGCTCCCGCCGGCCTGCGGCGACTACCGTACCGAGAATAGTCGCAACGGATTCTATTTTTGTTTGGCTTCAAGGCAGCCATGTCGTCGTAGTTTGGAATAGAGATTTCTGGAGTTCCGGTACTGGACAGGGACAAGGTTACAATCAGTAAATTTGGAGTCTTGTTGTTCCGGTCACACACACAAAAAAAAAAAAACTCCTGTGAATTTTTTTAATGAAAAAACCTTGCGAGCTACTCCTACCGAGTTCAGCGTTTTTGGAATAGTAGTAGCCGCATCATTTTCTGATGGTTTTTCAGTTTGGAGGCGGATCTTTTTCTGTCCCCGTCGGTGACGAGCAGTCGTCGAGCACCGAACGATCGCAAACTCTGGGTTCTCCATCTGCTACCGTACCACCATCGTTGGAGTCTTGTTGGCCCTGAGCTTGGCCACGGGCTGGCAAGGCATGCCGGGCGCCCGGCATGATTCGGTGGTGTTCTACTCCACTGTCCACTCGCTCATCATCATCATCACACGGATCCGCGTCCGGCGCAGCAGATTTCGAGAACCGAGACGGACGGGCGACGCGCGTCGCTGGTGCACTACAGTGGATGTGGATGTGGATGCATGCATGCATGCAGTTGCAGTTGCAGACCACGGGAAGGAAAAAAAGGACGACCGCGGTCAGGGAGGCTGGCGGCTTTGCTTGGGCACGGGGCATGTTAGGCCGGCGCCGCGCGGTGGGGCGGCCCCCCAACTTGCACCGAAACGGCAAAGCCAGCACGAGCGGCATCGTCAGGTGTTGCCAGGCCGAGGCCGATCGATCGGCTCCGTGTCACCCACAACCACAACTCTCGCTCGCAGATATTTTTCTTTCGATGATGGTGCGCGTACGACTCCTACCGTGTCCTACGCACAAATAAACGTATGTACGTTCTCCTGTTTGTTTGTTTGTTTGTACGTACGGCTACGTGCAACGTGCGTGTGTAAGAATAGCAGGCCGTCTGTGTTCAGAAATATATATACAGTTGCCCTTTCAAGTTTGATTTGAAGAGCAGGATGCATATATATGCGTGGCGCGTGTGTGTGTTGAGACATTTCATCGGCGGAAACATACATGTACGTGAGTACAAACAAACTCACACACATGTCTTTGTCGTTTGGATACGAGCACCACAATTTGAGTTAAAGATAATAACTGCAAAAATTAGAAGCGGCCCGGTGAAAAACGATGCACGCGACAAGTGTCCTCCAGGTCAAAACAAACGAACCGCCTCCATGAGAATTTCGAATTCGAACCGTCGTTCGACCAATTTTCAGAATCTTGTACATATACGTGAAAATTTTCAGAATCTGGTACGTGAAGCTCCACGTACGAATGCATATGGTCCAAAAAAAAAAGATCGATTGGATGCATGATCCTTCAGCTCGATCTCCCTGCTTCCACAGTAGTACGTATCACGTGTCACGGAGGATGCGTCAACACACCGAAGAGAATATATATGGTCCAAATTCTAGCTAGAGCATATCGATCGGATAGGCTCTCGAGTGATTCCAATTACGTGGTATGGTAGACATGGATATATGCCTCAGCAGGTCTCCCGTTGTGGCTCATCTCTCTGTGCGTGTCGACGAATTACCCATCACAACAAACAGGGCCACTGTCGTCCCAGCAACCAGAGGGAGGATCAGATACTGTACTAGGGCCTTGCACCTACAATTTAAAAACTTTTTAAAATTCTCCATCACATTAAATCTTGCGACAAATGCATAGAACATTAAATATAGAATAAAAATAACTAATTACACAGTTGGCTTGTAATTTGCGAAACGAATATTTTGAGTCTAGTTAGTCTATACATGGTTGGACAATAATTATTAAATATAAATAAAAGTGCTACAGTATCTAAATCAAAAAAGATTTTGGATGTAAACCAGGCCTAGCTATACTCTCCCTGCTCCGTAGGCATCCACCACACAGAGCGAGGGCATGCATATATTGGCACGGACGAGTTTGACGCCCCAAGTGCGCCGGCCAGCCAATGCAACTTGGCTCCTAGCTACTAGTAGCTAGCTAGGGCGCCTTATAGCCTGCATATATGAAGCAAGATACAGATAGCTAGACCAGGAGAACATGGTGATGCCACTTTACTACTGCTACTGAGTTACAGTGCTCACGCACTATGCAAGTGTGCATGCACATGCACGCAGCAATGAAGAATCATCCTCATGCATGCTGGTCCGTGAGCAAGCAAAGCAACGACGACAGGCCGGCCGGGGAATCGATCATTTGCAAGGAAGTGCATTTATTCACCAAGTATAATTTTATTATGTGTATAAATATATCCGTCTGGAATCCATGCTTGAAATCATCTCGCCGACGGCGATGCGCGGCAACATGGTGATGGTGGTGACGTGCACTTTTCGACGACCACGTATGTTGCTCCATTGATCATGATCCTGCCTATATATACGTACGTGTGCAACACGGCAAAGGAATGTGTGTAGTGTAGTTCTAGTTGTCGTGCCATGATCACGAGCGCAAATGCACTAATAATGGTTTACTAGCGTATAAGAGTACTACTCGTTAGGCTTGGGTTTGTTTACAAGGGAGCTAATCATATATAACCCCTTTATTTATTATTTGCCCCCTTGGGTAGTTGGGTATGTGTTTTGGGGGGACATTGTGACCAACTGCGAATGTCATGTATATCAACACTATTCTTATAGTGTACTACCCCTACTATTTTCAGTTGGCCCAACTTAGCCCTTAACAAGGTTTGTTATTTGTTTCTCCATGTACTCGGTTTGTCCAGAAAAGAATGTAATTTTACCACAGTATAACCAGCATCCAAAACTTGACTAATTATATATATAAGTTATATAAATACTGATGGTATCAAATAAGTACCACTAGATTTCTCTTGTGATATATTTTCATAATATACTTATTTAGTTTCATAAACATTAGTACTTTTAACTATATATTTAGTTAAACTTTGAGCACTTTAATCGATAATGCACCTATAGTTGCATTCTTTTCCAGGCAATGGTAGAAGTTGAGTTTTGCTTTCAAATTATATGAGATGATATAGGGCATCACACTTTATGTTAAAAATACTCTATTCCAAACTGTAAGTTCTAGCTTTTCTAGATACATAGTCTCTCCATCTAAAAAAATATATCATTTTTGCTTCATGAGAAGTTAACTATTTTTAACTTTGACCAACTATGTATAAAAGAATATTGATATTTATATAATACATAATTAGTATCATTTGGTAGATCGTTAAATATACTTTCATAATAAATTTATTTGGAGATATAAATGATGTACATATTTTCTACAAACCTAGTCAAAATTAAAAAGTTTGACCTACACGCATAACATAACGACTTTCTTTCTGGGATGGAGGGAGTAACATTTTACTGTATATCTAGGTGCATAGCTAAAGCTAGCTATATATATCTAGAAAAGCAAGAAGAATTTACAATCCAGAACATCGGTAGTAAATCTTAATTATGTTATCATTGTTTTAGTAAATCAGGAATTTTAATAATAAATTAACTGAAAAATTGGGGAGTATATTGAACCATGCATTAGTTTAAAGGGTTATTTTGACATAGACCAAATTTAGAGTATATGTCCTGTAGGCTGAAAAAAAGATGGTAATCATCTTTCAGACAGATAGCAATTGCTGACCACTATATATATCCTTAGGCTGAAAAGCAGATGGTAATCATCTTTCAGACAGACAGCAATTGCTGGACCACTTTACATCACTTTTTTTTTTTTGCGCAAGCATGTCATCACTTAACATGTCCCTGGTACTACCAAAAAGTAACACAAGTTCTTGGAAAACAAGCCTGTATATCACACACTTCTCAACATACACCCGTCCGCTTTAATCTTGGCCAAACAGTCTCAGTCTCTCATTATGATTTATGAAGCTAGAATAAAAAAATGGTTCAGTATAAGTAGTCCTAAAAAATGTCATGTATATAAAAACGTAATCTTTTTATATGTCAAATATATACCACGTAATTTCTGCTCGATCACGTAGACGGACAAATGGTGTACGTCTGACGCGATCATATCCCGTGGCCTTTTTTTTAGCTACAAAGTGAGGCACACGCACCATATATACTTGCCTACGAGTGCACTGCTATCACACACCAGCAAGTAAAAATCGGTTAAAGCAGCCTTTGTGCACATGCAAAACGTGAGCACCTCGCTCATGCCTGCCTTCACCATCGTCCTAACAGGCTTGTGCTTCGCGTGACAATCACGTACTACTAGTTTAGCATCGGAATTTTTAGAGGAGGTGGTAGCACGAGTGCGTTTGGCACAGTGCCTGTTCGCGGCTCCTTGCGGTTTTTGCCAATGAACCAGCGTGTCAAACGGACTTACTACTATACCAAGAGCAACCCCAAAGCATGCATATACCAAGCAAAAGGAGCTGGGGCACTTTGCCATGCAAAGCAGGAGCCAAAAAAAAAAAAGAAAGAAAAGAAAAGAAAAAAGGCTCCAGTAATCTCCTTTTCCATCTCCACTGTTTTAGGCCTTGTTTAGTTCCAAATTTTTTGAGAAATCGACACAGTAGCATTTTCGTTTGTATTTGACAAATATTGTCCAATCATGGACTAACTAAGCTTAAAAGATTCGTCTCGTCAATTCCGACCAAACTGTGCAATTAATTTTTATTTTTATCTATATTTAATACTTAATGCATGCGTCTAAAGATTCGATATGACAGAGAATTTGAAAAATTTTACAAATTTTTTTAGGAACTAAACATGTATGGATACGATCGATGTGGTCACAAAGTTGACAGAAATTTATAACAAACTAATACTACAACCGTATTTCAAACATTTTTTAAAACGGCCCTACAGGGATCGTTCTATGTCTTTGGCTAACGAGAATCTGAAATATAGGACATATATATCTATAATTAGATATTAAATTAAAAAGGCTGTTGGAGAGTACCTTCTCTCTAAAATCTCTATTCCTATATTTTTTTTTTAAAAAAAGAGATGCTCTATCTAACTTTCTGTTTACAAAAGACAACGCCAAGCAAAACGTCACGTGCAATTCTGCGAGGGCAGCAAATTCACGGGCTTTTTTTTTTCACCGGCGGAGACTGGGCCGGTATCCCAACTGGGCTTGCTGTATTCAAAGGAGCCCTGTTATCCCTGCAGCGCCTGCCTTCCCCTTCTTCCCCTCGGCATTCCCCCGCCGGCCGCCGCCAACCCCAACCCACCGCCGCGCGCGCTGTCTCCCTCTCTCGTGGAGACGACTGTGCGACAGCCGCTGCCGACAAACGCCAGGTGCCCAGGTCTTCTTCAGGCCCTTCGCCGGCGACGAGCACCGCCAGGTATGCCCACTCCTTCGTCTTCCCTTCCCCGCTGCGCGAAACCAAGCACCCAAACCTTGTATTCGCATCTGACCTACTGACGCGCCGTTGGCGTTGGGTTCTGTACCTTAGGTTTGGGTCGAGCGGGGGCCGATGGGGGAAGAGGCGGAGAGCACCTGCAAGCGCAAGGCGCCGGACTCGAGCGCGGAGGAGCAGCCGAGTTCCGCGCCTGCGCAGTCGCAGTCGCAGGCGGACCCGGCGGCCAAGCGCCGGAACCTCTCCCGCTCGTGCGTCCACGAGGTCGCCGTCCCGAAAGGGTACGAGTCGGCCAAGGACGAGGCGGTGCACGGGACGCTCGCCAACCCGGACTTCAATGGGGAGATGGCCAAGCAGTACCCGTTCAATCTCGACCCCTTCCAGAGCACCTCCATCGCGTGCCTGGAGCGGAACGAGTCCGTGCTTGTCTCTGCGCACACTTCTGCGGGGAAGACCGTTGTTGCTGAATACGCCATTGCAATGGCGTTCAGGGACAAGCAGAGGGTCATCTACACCTCCCCGCTCAAGGCCCTGAGCAACCAGAAGTACAGGGAGCTCAGCCAGGAGTTCACAGATGTTGGGCTGATGACTGGTGACGTCACGCTCCATCCTAATGCCACGTGCCTGGTCATGACGACAGAAATCCTCAGGGCGATGCTCTACAGGGGTTCTGAGGTGATTAAGGAGGTTGCCTGGGTTATATTTGATGAGATACATTACATGAAGGATCGTGAGAGAGGAGTCGTGTGGGAGGAGAGCATCATTTTCTTGCCCCCTGCCATCAAGATGGTCTTCCTTTCCGCTACTATGTCGAATGCGACTGAGTTTGCTGAGTGGATATGCAGCCTGCACAAGCAGCCTTGTCATGTTGTGTATACGGACTTCAGACCGACACCATTGCAGCACTATGTGTTTCCAATAGGCGGTTCTGGTCTGTACCTTGTAGTAGATGAAAATGGCCAGTTTAGAGAAGATAACTTTTCAAAGCTACAAGACTCGTTTGCGAAGCAAAATAATCAACTGGATGGAAGGAAAGGTGGTGGACCTAAAGCGAGTGGCCGAATTGCGAAAGGTGGAAGTGCCTCTGGGAATTCTGACATATACAGAATTGTCAAGGTAGACAGACATTCACATTCTTCTATTCTGTGCATGATATTCTTTGGCTTAGTGTCCTTTCTGAATTTAGCAGTTCATATGTGCATGGAACTTTCTAATGTAAAGTACGTTGTGTTTCAGGAGCCTTAAAGTTGACATCTCTCTAGTAAATATTTATGGTTCAGTTGTTGATATATCATTTGTATTTCAGTGTTGTTATCTTATTTGGACCTGAGACACTCATATCCCTGCTTAATTTTGAGTGCATCTTAATTTTCAGATGATTATGGAGCGCAAGTTTCAACCAGTCATAATTTTCAGCTTTAGTAGAAGAGAATGTGAGCACCATGCCATGTCTATGTCAAAACTTGATTTCAACACTGAGGACGAAAAGGAATGCATTGAGCAGGTTTTCCGTAATGCTATTGGTTGTTTAGTTGAGGAAGATAGAAGTTTACCTGCTATAGAGTTGATGTTGCCGCTTCTTAAACGAGGTATTGCAGTACATCATTCTGGACTTCTTCCAATAATTAAGGAGCTTGTTGAGTTGCTCTTTCAAGAAGGTCTTGTCAAAGCTCTCTTTGCTACTGAGACAGTATGATCTCTATCCTGATTATTTCTCTTGACCTTAAACTTTTTTCATATCTTTTACATGTAGTATAAGGTAGAGTTGAATTTCTTGATTGGATTCTTTCTTTAGTTTTCAAATAGGTAAAGTAAGAGAACTATTGTTGTACACTTTATGCAAATAGTGCATTTTTTACTGTTAGTTTCCCCATTTGATCAGTAACAGTCTTCATTTTGCTATGTTCTGCTTCAGTTTGCCATGGGTCTTAATATGCCTGCAAAAACCGTTGTTTTCACCTCTGTAAAAAAATGGGATGGTGATACCAACCGCTATATTGGATCTGGAGAATACATACAGGTAAACTTTTATATATGAAACGCAAGTCAGGCATACACTCATATATGTAAGTTTATAGAGAGGACATATACACGCCCATTCTTACTTTAAGTTTACATGGACTGCACTCTTAGATGAGTGGAAGAGCTGGCCGGCGTGGCAAGGATGAACGTGGTATTTGTGTTATAATGATAGATGAGAAGGTAAAGGTTCATTGTTCTATGTCCTTATTATCTTTGCTTTTCAAGTACAATTCATATAGCATGTCATCGTGTTTATGACGGTATTTAGTGTCTTTGTTGACTACTTGACTTGTTTTTAACACACTATTTTAACAAAATTGGGCTTCCTCTTGGGATGAATACAACACAATCTATTCCACCGCATCCTGATTATGCAATTGTCTTTCTGTGTCCAGTTGACAAAATCTGACGTGAGAATTGATCACTGGTTTCCTTAATATCTAATGTTCTTGCTATTTCTATTGCAGTTAGAAATCCACTTGATGCTTATTAGGTTCCATTTTTGTTCTTTTTATATCAGTTTCACTGTCTGTTGGTATGCACGGATGTTTACTTAGTTCAACATGATCTATGATATGCTTTGAGACTGCATTGAACCTTTGCAGTTTAAATTGAAATTGAGTAGGTGTGCTTAAAGGTTCATTTTGTGTTGTTGAAATATCCCCACATAAAAGTTTGGTTTTGTTCTAAACGTATGCTTGCTTTATGATGAACTTCTCCCTAAACCCTAAACCCTAAACCCTAAACCCTAGTCCTTGTTCCTTCTTCTCCAGCTCGCAGCCGCCGCCACCGGTAAGCTCGGCGTGGCCCTTGTCTCTCTCCCTGCCCTGCGGGGTGGTGGGGTTGCTTTCATGATTTCTTATGCTAACTATTCCAGTTGATCATGTGTTGCGCCTATCTTTTAATCTGCTGCTTTTGTCTGTCCGACTTAACATGAGTATGTTCTGCAGATGGAAATGAGTGTTATCAAGGACATGGTGTTAGGCAAACCAGCACCTCTTGTCAGTACTTTTCGACTGAGCTATTACACTATTTTGAACTTAATGAGCCGTGTAGAGGGCCAATTTACCGCTGAGCATGTGATTAGGCATTCATTCCATCAGTTTCAGTATGAGAAGGTTTGTTTGAGTAACTCTTATAGATGCTTCTGCTTTCATACACTAGCCAATGTTTAAAATAACTACCGCTTTTCAGGCATTGCCAGAAATAATTCAAAAGATTACACGGTTGGAGGATGAAGCTACCTTTCTCGATTCTTCTGGAGAGGTATGCTATCTTAATTGCTGTACTCAATATTATTTGTCATCATCGTCATTGTTACTAGACTTGCACATTTCCTTGTACAGACTGATCTTGCTGAATATCACAAATTGGGGCTTGATATATCTGAACTAGAGAAGAAAATCATGTCTGAGATGATTAGACCAGAGAGGGCTTTGTTGTATTTGGTTCCTGGGAGGCTGGTAGGTAACTCAATTTTTCACAACTTCTTTCTGTTTGTGGTCAAGGAGGTTGTCACTACCATTTTATTTGGATTTGGCTGACTAGAAAGTGTAGAAATACTTCCTCTGCTTTGGCTCACTATTTATTTCCTTGATGAACTGTTGTTTTGTGATCACTTCTGTTGTAGGCTTTACAAAATTATACATATTCTTCCCACTCAGTATTTTGCATTCTGGCAGGTTAGAGTGAGGGATGGTTCAACAGACTGGGGATGGGGTGTGGTTGTAAATGTAGTGAAGAAACCTCCAGTATCTGGGACTCTCCCCCCTGCATTAAGTGCATCACGCAGCAATAACTATATAGTTGACACCTTGCTTCACTGCTCCTCTAATTCCAGCGAGAATGGATCACGTTCAAAGCCATGCCCGCCTCGCCCAGGGGAGAAGGGTGAAATGCATGTGGTGAGTTGAAGCTTTATGACAAGGAGTCTTATCATGTTAGACTATCATCATCTGGGGTATTACTCTGATTAATCTTGAGGTATTTACAGGTGCCTGTACCATTGCCTTTAGTATCTGGTCTAAGCAGTGTTAGAATCAACATTCCTCCTGATCTACGACCACCTGAAGCAAGACAAAATATACTTTTTGCAGTGCAAGAACTAGGAAAGCGCTACCCCCAAGGCCTTCCGAAGCTACATCCAATCAACGTATGATAGTTTTTTTTCTTATGGGAATTTACTAGCAATTTTTGTTGTGGCTTAAATTCCGGAAAATTATAACAAACTCAAACACATGGAATCATGGTTAGTTTTTACATGAACCCAGCTCTTCTTGTGTTGTTAAATAGCTGTGAATTGTAATGTTGTTCCTTCTCTGATACAATTTTATTGTGCAATTAACATTTCCAAATATATGGAACATGTATTTTTTCGTTGTGGCCCTGAATGCATTTTCTGCACATAATTTATCTGTAAAGAACAAATCTATTCACGTGATCATTAGCTCCTGATATTGCCTTGCATATTCAGAGACTTCTGATGACTTCTTGCTCTGCCCTCTGCCCCTCTAATGGCAATTCTCAGTTATGGGTCCAATTTGTCTGAGCATATGTTACAATTAATGCTCTAGCATTCAATAGAACAAATTCTTGAAGCATGCACTCACTTTGATTGTCTAATACTATTAACAGGATATGGGTATTCAAGAACCTGAACTAGTTGACTTGGTACATAAACTTGAGGACCTTGAGCAGAAACAATGCTCTCACAGACTTCATAAGGTATATATTTCTGTCACCTTTGCATCATGAAGTATCTGGAATAATGTATTTTCTGTTTTTGACTGACGTATCTTTTGCTACTCTTTATCTTAGTCTGGTCAAAGTGATCAGGAACTATCTTGGTACCAAAGGAAAGCAGACTTGAATAGTGAAATTCAGCAACTCAAGTCAAAGATGCGGGATTCACAGGTTGGTTTCATTATTTTACCTTTGGTCCAATGGGACCCTTTCAAACAACTAAATGAACTTTTGTAACTTCTTCATTCAGCTACAAAAATTTAGAGATGAACTTAAGAACCGATCCCGCGTTCTGAAGATGCTTGGTCATATTGATGCTGATGGTGTTCTCCAGTTAAAAGGACGTGCTGCCTGTTTAATAGACACAGGGGATGAACTGCTTATCACTGAACTTATGTTCAATGGTATCCGTTCTATATGATTTTGTGTGTCAAGTTATTCTCTGTGACTGTAGTTGCAGTATTGCTTTAATATTTTCCATCTGTCTAGGTACATTTAATGATCTTGACCATCATCAAGTTGCTTCCCTTGCTAGCTGCTTTGTACCTTGTGATAAATCAAGTGAGCAGATACGCCTAAGAAATGAACTTTCTAGGCCGATGACGCAACTTCAGGAGGCTGCAAGAAAAATAGCTGAGGTGCATACTTGTCTCAAACTTTGATATGTCCCTGAACTTGATTGAGATGTAAATTTCCCATTCCTGTTTCCAATGCAGTGAGGTCAAAGAGCATGTTTTCTTTTCCTCCTGTATATTTTTTTATCTTCCTGTATTTGATTTGATCTCTCATTGTTTTAGGTACAAAAAGAATGCAAACTGGAAGTAAATGTGGAGGAATATGTTGAATCAACATGCAGACCTTACCTTATGGATGTCATATACTGCTGGTCAAGGGTTAGTGAGATTGAGGCCCTGTACAACTCTTGATATTAGTTTTTTTTTATTTTTTTTAAAGATCCTTTTGGAAATTCTGTTGACCTTAGAAACATCTTAATATCCAGTTTGGTTTTTGGTTCATATTTTGTCTAATTTCTGATTAGATGCAATTTTAGACTATTGGAAAGGCTGCTGTGATTTCATTAATTTATCTTAATTGTATGTATTATTATCTTCATACAGGGAGCCACCTTTGCAGAGGTGATGGAAATGACCGACATTTTTGAAGGAAGTGTCATAAGGCTTGCTCGAAGGCTGGATGAATTTCTGAATCAGGTAGACTGGCATCTTTATCTCCTCTTCCAACATAAAGTACCTTCCATCATGTGTTTATTGCTTTCCACACTTTCAGTGTCACTTGGTTGTATGGATGCATTCCTTTGATCACAGACTTACAGTATTAGGCTTGTAGAATGTGGTAAGGCTGCTTGGGAAATGTCCACTATAAGATGTCACTATGTTAGAGTACTTTACTGTCATATACTCATATTGACATGCTTTAATATGTCATACAAGTCTGAGCCATAGTTCTGATATAGTGTTGAAGTTATTAATTTGCACGAGAAAAGTTTAAATCGACTGTAGATGTGTTACTGCTCAATTTTGTGCATCGTTTGCACCTTGGTTGGCTGGATAGTGAGTTTGGAACAGTAGAAGATACCCCGCGCGTTGCTGAAGGGGTTGCAAAGAATTTGGAATGAAATTAAGTGAAGATGATCTGGATAGCATGCATTAAGATGTTGAAAGTTATTGGGATGACATGACTATTAGTGGAGATGATGTGGATAGTTAGTGGGGGATGATATAGATGGCTTCCATGTTGGATAGACTTGCAGTGGGGACTAGCTTTATAAGAGAGATAGATTAGATGTGCCCTTGGGTACCGGCTACAGTACATGTGATTGGATGCCGGTTACAGCCGGTTGCTACAAAGATATAAATACATTTTGTGCTTTTGCTATTCGGATAATGATAGGTAGATGCGCACCATGCCTATCAACGATGCCTGCTCTTTATTTGTAATTACTTTCATAGTGAACGTCCTTTTGTTCCATGTTTCAGCCTTCTATTCTAACTCTGAATTTGTTCTCAGTTGAGAGCTGCTGCTGAAGCCGTAGGGGAGGTTAACCTTGAGAAGAAGTTCGAGAAGGCAAGTGAGAGTTTGCGTCGGGGTATCATGTTTTCCAACTCATTGTATCTGTAATTTATTAGCACTTTAGCAACAATAGTACCATATGTTAGCCGACAAATGCTTGTACGATTTTTGACACGAGGCAAAATATGCCTTGTCCGTAGGAGATGACTGCCAGATAGCCTCCACATCCTTAGTTCCTAGGCTAAACTAATTTGGTATCATGTATACAACACAACAAGGTAGGAGACGTGCTGTCAATCGAACAAGGTCTGTAGGTTTGAAGGTTCGGTATGCTCTGAAGTTTTTGGATAATTGTTAACGTAGAAAATTGCCGATGTATATTTTCTCAATCAATATACAAAGCGCATGCCTGTGTCAAAGAAACGGTGCCCTTGCGGAGTGACAGGTACATTCACCGCAAGGCATGTCGTTCATGAATAAACGTTGTGAACATTTCACAGACGAGCATACCTAAGCGTTGCAATATGAGCTGAAATCATTGCCAAGTGCAAATCGTGATAGCTAGGCCTTGTTTAGTTTCAATTTTTTTTGCAAAATCAACACTGTAGCGCTTTTGCTTGTATTTGATAAATATTGTTCAATTATGGACTATAAAAGATTCGTTTCGTAAATTATAGCTAAACTGTATAATTAATTATTTTTTATCTATATTTAATGTTTTATATATGTGCTAAAAGATTTGATGTGACGAAGAATCTGAAAAAAAATTGCAAAATTTTTTTGAAAACTAAACATGGCCTAGTGGAGGAACAATAGATTGAAGCAAAGCATCTGTTCCACAATTTCCAAACCTGCTTCAACTTCAATGAAAAGAGAACAGTGGCAACAAATATAGTAAATCTCTTCATCACAAGATTGCAATAAATTCAAATGACAAAAATGTCTGATGCTTCAGCCCACTCGGGGAAAGCTGAAAAGGCAGCTCCTTTTTTGATACAGAAAATGTGTATCCTTTTCCTACAATGATATAGCAGTGGTGGATAATGTGTACGCTTTCTAAAGATCTCATATTCGCTTTGCTAAAATTTAGCTAATGTTGATGCTGATTTATTGTAAGAGAAAAATAACGTTCTTTCACTAAAAAATACTGATAAAGTAGTTCAAACGAACAAAAACACTGTTCTTTTGCCATCACGTTTCTCCCTTAGGGCACTCACAATGCAGACTCTACCATAGAGTCTAAAGTCATTTATTACCTCGAACAATGTGGACTTAGAGTCTAAATAAGACTTGGAGTTTTATTTTTTCTACCTCTTTCTTCAATAAATATGGTGCCACATCAGCAAAATATTATAAATAATATGTAATTAATTGTCTTGGACTCTGCGATAGAGTCTTGCATTGTGAGTGCCCTTATCCCTAATGTGAAGAAAGAATGCCATATGGATGGATACTTTGACAGGTTATAGGCGTCGGAGGATCACTTTCAGTTTCACTAGTTGCCATTTCGGTTACCAGCTGAAAGAAAGCGGCACGAACTCATCTTCTCGACTGTCAGCTGCAATACTATCAATGGAGACTCACCATCTGTGTACATATATCATCAAGTATAAGGTCCTATAATTTTTCCCAAATAATATTATTTTAATAAATAATTGCAGATATGGATGTTGTTTTTATAAAATTATAAAACTACCCGATAGGGGGCCTACTGGCCGACATCCTACGTGGCAAGCAAAAACTACCAGGATGCAGTTGGCAATTGGATAGCCGACTCCTATCGGCGATCTCCGATTGGTGCGAACCTATTGGCCAAAATGGGAGACCGACGAGTAGACGAGCAACTCACGCTCCTTTTTTTTTTATTCTTTATTACTTTTATTTTTAGTTTTTTTAATCCCAAACAAAATGTCTAAAAACCTCAAAAAAATGTCTATTCGAATACCACTGAGAGTTTCTTGGTCCTAGTCCTTTTCTATCCATTCATCACGAATATATATTAAATTAAACGACAGAAAGCCTAGTTGTTGATGCAACTTCCATTAAGAACAAAATTTACATCTTATTTAAACATGGTTTAACTGATGAAGCTGTTTAGCCCTAAAATAGTCTCTAAAATTCAAAAAAAAATCATGGTTTAGAAAAGTAGTATTTTGCCATATAATTTTTCTATATAATAATAAACATACCCTTGTGTTGTAATTGGAGAAAAAAAGATATTCCATTTGTTAACACCAAATTTTGGTAAACTTACCCTGTTTGGTTGCACGTCGCCAATTGCCACACTAAAAGTCTTGCTTTTGGATAATTGATGAAACATATGTGTACTAGACTTGTGGACAGATGGCTTACCTTTTGATTAGAGCTAGAGCTAAACACATTTATGTCGTTTATTTGACTAACTAGTTGCTCTAGTAGTTTGTAAAATTTTTTATTAGGCTATTTAACCTCCTCTAGCCATCTAGGACCTTTCACACGCTACAACCAGTGGCACGCCACAAGATAAAAGATGTTGTTTGGTTGGTGAAAAGGCTGAGAGCAGTCACATAAAGGATAGAGTAACTCACCATAAAATATGGTGATGGTTTTGTTCGCACATCCGCAGCGCTGTTGTACATGGGGTGTGGCAGGCTATGGCCTGTAACCAAACACTCCCTTAATGCAACTCGTGTATAGCAATGGTATGGAGTCTACGCGTTAAGCGATGGTGTGAACTTTGATTCCAAAACGTATCAAAACATATCAAAATAAATATGCGAGCTCTAAATTATATATGGATGGTTCTGTAGTACATTCTGTGCAACGGGCGATCATATTTGCTAGTAAAAAAAGAACCAACACAAATCAGACTAAACATGTAAAAAGATAATCTACATACAAACAATCATTTCCTAACTTACTAGCCAACTAGGAATCTACATCTTCTTACTACGTGAATTGCTACGTATCAAAATACGTAACCTGAAATATATACTATTTTTTCTATCCAACTACCAGTAAAAAAAATGATCATGGAAAAAAAGAAAAGAGAAAAAAAATACATGTTGATGCTTCATAGCGATGACGCCAACATGTGAGGGGAGGGCCTATTGGCCTCTTGATCGACGATAAGGCCACTCCCAATGTACAATTTATTATAGTTTCTATGAATATTAATTATACTGCTACATAATCGTTTTGCTAATATAGCAAGATAGTTATTAAAGAAAGAGAGCAAAAATTATAGAAACCAGGTCTAAGTTAGAAACCATGTCTATACCAAAACCAAGACATAAAGGATATAATTGGTGAAGAATGGAGAGAATGTATATGATTAAATAAAAAATATTTTGTAGAAATTATCCATTGAGATCATGGTTTCTACGTGTAGTGTCAATGGAAATTAATATATATACAAATTTTTTAGCTGCCCTAAAAGTGCTATGCCTATCGGCTCTTGGACTGCCGATTGCCATCCAAATATACAATTTTATTATAACAGCTTTTAGATCTATCATTAATTATTAAAAAATAGTATTTAAAAAACGTTCTCTAAGATATTATCGTCTTGTTAGACGGCGCGGTGGTCTCTTAACACTGTTTTAAATGAAGATGGCTATATTTATATAAATATAACTATTTAGACAAGTTGTTGGAGGATAAATTTTTCATCAAAATCTCTATTTCTAACATTTGTGAAATATACAAATGGCTGTTGGGCCTGAAGCCCAACTGCTCCCGACGCAAGGCCCCACCCAGTAGAGCCCATTACCCGGCAACAGGCTATAAGAACGTGGGTCGACAAACCCTAACAGTCCATCGTGCACTTCACCTCCAGCCGCCGTCTCTGCGCCGCCTCGTCGTTTGAGTTCCTCCTCCATCTGTTTTCCCTTCTGCTAGTACCTGGCCTGGGAGTTGCCTTCTATTTCAGGTCCAGTATCCGGAGAAAATTTGTTGGATTTGTTTCGATTTGAATGTTGCCTGTCTTTTCGGTATGGAGCAAATGAAAGATTCATGTCCTTCTTGACTCTTTTTTTTTTCAAAAAAAAAGAAAGAAAAAAAATCTCACGCATAGTCTGAAACTCTGACAATGAAATCAGAGAGATCGGGCTGTCAACAGCAGGCGCCGTTCAATGGCGTCCTGACTGCCGCATGGAGCCCAGAGTGACGCCTAGCCAGGAGAAGATTGTTTGGAGATCCATCTTCTTTTAGTTCCAAGCCACAATACCTGGCCACATATCGACGCAAACTCACCCCCACACCCAAGTAGCTTCATCTTCTTGCATGCGGCCGTCTATTTCTACTGGAACCTGTATCTGCTTTTGTTTCATTCTGGTGCTGGGACCGGTGCTCTCTATGGAGGTTGCCCGTTGCAAGGTGCCTAGAGAGACGCACGCCTATACACCATTGGTGGGGGCTTAGGTCGTGTATGTTTCATTTTTTATTTTATTTTCCCGTTGGTACAATTCCTTCTTCCTTTTTTTTGGTTTTCCTGTTTTTGGCACCTAAGGCCTTGTTTAGTTCGTAAAAATTTTCAAGATCCCCGTCACATAGAACTAAACAAGACAGTTAAACTACGAAATGGCAATATGTGTGAAATTTTTTATTGGAATGCCGGGTTGGTTGAACCATGAATAATGAAACTGGCAAAAGAAATGTCTCCTAACACCCAATAGATCATCTATCGTGAATCATTTGACCAGGATGATAGCGTCGTAAGGTTACGCCGTGACAAAAACCAGTCAATGAATCAAGTACAATTTGTCAGTTCAACTTGAATATGGTCATACAAACACCACAATTCAAATCAAGTAACAATGTATCAGTTGAACAAATAACAATGTACCACAACTCAAATCAAGTAACAACAATTCAAATCAAGTAACAATGTATCAATGAAACAAATAACAATGTACCACAACACAAATCAAGTAACAATATATCAGGTGAAAACGGTCATACAAACCAGACGCAGCTGCGGCGCCACCCAGCCGAGTTAGGCCTTGTTTAGATGTAGATTTCGCTACTGTAGCACTTCCGTTTGTTTGTGACAAATATTATCCAATTATATACTAACTAAGGTTAAAAGATTCGTCTTACGATTTATAGACAAACTGTGTAATTAATTTTTGTTTTCGTCTATATTAATGCTTCATGTATGTGCTTTAAAAATTGATGTGACGAAAAATCTTGAAAACTTTTTAGTTTTCGGGGTAAACTAAACAAGGCCGGCCTTACTGAATCATGGTAAATTGTAGGCTTCATAAACCGACAAGGTGAGTTGATGGAGGCTGTGCAATGATGCTTCAGCAGCAAAGGGATGTGTTATTTTTGTTTGTGAGGCAACCTTTATGAATATGGTGCTGAATTAGATGGTCAATTCTGAATTTGTTTGAGTTCAGTGGGACATGCCAAGATTATTCCCGTAGTGTTGAATTCTATCTCTCCTTTTTTTTTGTTAATATCACAAATAATGTCATTAGAAACTCTGAACTTTCATTCACTTCTAGAGTTGCTATCACATTCACAAAGTTCTGAAGTTCATTGAGTTTATATTTAGTGCAAGTTCTGAAGTTCATTCAGACCATGTCTAAACACAGTCGTCGGGTGGTCCTGTATAAGCCCTCAAAAGATGGCGGAAAGGCAACGGCCTGATATGTGGGCCAAGGGAAAGAGGAAAACAGCCCATTCCGTCCGTATCCATAAGAAAGCCCACGCAAATGCTTGTACTCCACTTTGGAACAATCGACGTCTTCTACCCGGTCCATGGAAAAACCCTAGCAACCTTGTGTAGCCGTGTAGGTAAAGAAACCAAGCAGCCCCTAATTCTAGGCGCCAAATGCTGGAACACCTTGTCGCCGCCAAAGCTACCCGCTGAGCCTGTTCGCTTAACATTCAGTATTATTTTTCTCTTACAACGAATCAGACTTTAGATAAATCCCTGCACCCCCAAACATCTAATTTTAGGAACTAAACAGCCCCTAAACGAGACTCTCTCCATTAGACAAGTGCTACAAGTTTGCTGCCTGGATGCCGCAGCATGGCGCCCTCGGATTCCAAGAAAACAACGACAGGTAGCTGACGCCTGGTGCCTCTTCTTTCAGGAGTTAGTAAACCAGTACTGAGTCTCCAAAAGAATATTGTTTTAGAACTTTAGACAACTTATTTTATCATTTGTCTTATTTATTTTTTTACATAAATATTATATATTTTGTTAAAACTTATTTTATCATTAGAGATATTTTACTCATAATTAATTTATTTTATAATTTAAATAAAATTTTTAAATAAGACGAACGAGTACAATATCTGAAAGTAAAAAACGTCACTAATCTCGTTGGTTTTGTATATCCTTCCTTTACTCTTACATGAAAATTCTGGCACTTGGCCGAAAGTCAATATGAAATGAATCAGGTGGGGAATTTCCCCAAGTTGAATGTTCAAAAAATGTATAGCTTCAAGTTCATTTGGCCTCGTTCGCTTGGCTGAAAAATTATGATTAAAAATTATTGTCTGCTGATTTGTTGTAAGATAAAAACATTATTGAATGACTGATTGATTTGACTAATAAGCTTAAGAAGTACTTATTTTGTACTGCATCATGTTCTAATCGTGTTTGCTGTACAAATATGCATGGAATTTATATATCTTCTAAATTATATATTTTATATCGGTTGCTTACGTGAACTACTGTTAGGTAAGTTTATTATAATTTGCGTAGGCACTCTAATAATAAGACCTTGTTCAGTTTCTAATTTTTTTTTGTTTCGGGTACTGTAGCACTTTCGTTTTTATTTGACAATTATTGTTCAATCATGAACTAACTAAGCTCAGAAGATTCATCTCGCAATTTACAGGCAAACTGTGCAATTAGTTTTTGTTTTTTATCCATTATTAATGTCTTATGCATGTGCTGTAAAATTCGGTGTAACGAAAAATCTTGAAAAGTTTTTAGTTTTGGGATGAACTAAACAAGGTCTAAATAATCCTAGGCACAGATTTTTGCGAGCTCCGCCCTAGATGGAGTATGGATTTGATTTGAAGCTTAGTTTGCTTGTAGTGAATAAATTTGCTATAAACCAGTTGGTAATGACACATGGCCTGTACGTTGCTACCAACACAAAAGAATGACAAACAAAAATGAAAATGATGATTATTCTAAGAAAATGGTGCCTCAAGGCAGACATCTCAGCGACAATCTCGGCGAGGCCAAGAATACCCACTGGATTGACCACTAGCACTAGTTGTAGAATTCCAAGACCCGTGCTTAAGAGACGAGTCACGTGTAGCTTTGTCTACTGTTGCTGAATCGTGATTGTCCATCGGCAGGCAAGTATTACGGGTTGGGGGTGTTTGGCAGGTAGTGTAAATTTTTTGTTTTATTTAAAAATTATTGCCCAATCGTATATTAATTAGATTTAAAAGATTCGTCTCCTAAATTACTCTTTAGCTATGTTTTTAATTTCGTAAATAGTCTATATTTAGTACTTCATTCAAATATCGGCACAAAGCTGTGCTGGCACGGTGGCTAACATGGGAGATTGGAGAGTTTACATCACTTTGGCGTAGATGGTGGCGGTCTTGTTTAGTTTTAATTTTTTTAGAAATCGACACTGTAGTAATTTCGTTTGTATTTGACAGATATTGTCCAATCATGGATTAACTAGGCTCAAAAGATTCATCTCGTCAATTTCGACCAAACCGTGCAATTAGTTTTTATTTTCGTCTATATTTAATACTCCATGCATATGTCTAAAGATTCGATGTGACAGAAAATCTGAAAAATTTTGTAAAATTTTTTGGGAACTAAACAAGGCCTTAAATAGTGGCAGCTTCATGAGTTGGCCTCGTTCAGTTTTCACCTAAAAATTTTTCACTCCATCTATCGAATATTTGGACATATACATGAAGCACTAAATATGAATAAAAAATAATTAATTGCACAATTTATATGTATTTTATAAAATAAATCTTTTAAACCTACTTAGTCTATAATTGAACACTAATCGTTATAGTAATAAATGTGCTACAATATTAAAAACTTTTCTTTTTGATGAACAAAACAAGGCCTCAGTGCTCGAAGCAGTACGGCCTCGAGATGCCCTGAGTTTTACCCACTGCGGCTTGTGGAGAGCAATGCCGGATTTTCATTGCTTTTATTCAAGCTTCACTCCACTGTGGAGGGTTAGAATTCAACGAGCTAGCACAGTTCAAAATTTGGAACCCAAATATTTTTACGAGAATTTTAGACCCTACCAAACACGCCTGATTCAAGTGTCAACAGGGTCATCGTTACGGAAAAAAGGAGTATTAAAATAGAGCAAAAAATATTTTAGTCAAAGCTAATATTTATTATACTAAATATATATCATTATATTAATCATAAAAGATATTTAATAATATATTTATGTAGAGCCATAAATGTTAACATTATTATTTTAAAGGCAGAATAGCCATTTTAGTCCCTCAACTATTACTCGAGGCTCAATTTCGTCCTTTAACTTTCAAAACGTCCATTTTAGTCCTCAAACTCTACTATTAGACTCAATTTCATCCTAGAACTA
>Ga0182004_10000626_pt1 | contig 22635 bp, 21 predicted proteins | sample Sormic07211540_1_FD_120479 | JGI IMG/M metagenome (GOLD analysis project Ga0182004, IMG submission 120479) | Endophyte microbial communities from Sorghum bicolor roots, Mead, Nebraska, USA - 072115-40_1 MetaG | ecosystem: Host-associated > Plants > Roots > Unclassified | place: USA: Nebraska...
CGGGGCTCGGCGCGGCGAGGGCGCGGAGCTCCTGCCCATCGTCGAGGCGCGGCTCGGACACGGGGACGGGAGGGCGAGCAGGGAGGCTGGGGGCTTCGCACGGCCGACGGCAGGGCCCGTGCGCGACGTCGAGGCGTCGAGGGCGAGGCTGATACGGCGGCGGCGCTGCTTGGGAGCAGAGGAGGAAGGGGAGGGCGGCGGCGAGGCTAGGAGTGGAGCAAGCAGTGGCGGCGCGATTCTTATAGCGGTGCGAGGCTAGGGTTCCAGAGGCAGCGCGTCCATCCTCGGCGTCCGTGTCCGCGTTGGGACACGTGGAGCGCATCAGCACGGACGTCGAGGGGCAGAGGGCAGGCGCGCAGGGGCCTCCTCCTTGGCGCGGCGGCGACGGCGCTGGGGAAGGCAGGGGGCGCGTCCTCTCCTAGGGTTGGCGCTGAGGCGCCTGTGGCTGGGCCTGGCAGGCCGCGGCTTGGGCCAGAGAGGGTGCTGGGCCACGGGGGAGAGAGAGAGAGGAGGCTTGCGGCTGGGCCTCGGGCCGGGGCGAGGCAGGGGAGGGGAGCGGGCCGACCTGGCTGGGCTGGTGGCGTTAGCAGGCCTGGAGGAGAGGGGGAGAAGGTTGGCCAGGCCTGGTGCGCGGGATGGGCTATTGAGAAAGGGGGAGAGGAAGATTGGTGGGCGCCTGCTGGGCCGAAAAGGAGAGAAGGAAAAGAGTTGGGGCCCAAGAGAAGAAGATTTCCTATTTGCTAAAATGATTGGGAGGGAAAGGGAAAAGGAATTCTTTCACTTAGAGAGATTGGGGCGTTGATTTGAGATGAGACCGATTAGGGAGGAGGTTTGAGAAGGGAATTTCGAGAAGAGCTCGGAAAGGATCCAAGGAGCTTGAGACGTACTCTAACGAAAAAGTTGAGAAGAGATTCGCTTCGCCTTTGAGATAGGCTCAACGGAGATTCGGGAAGACTTTGCTACGGATTTGTGCTCTCCAAAAGAAACTCAAAACCCTAAACAAGACTAAACTCCAAACCGACTCACGAACAAAAGCACTCACCTAGAAACAAATCTATATGTATGCCACGATTTGTTAACGGGTTAGGATCGAGTTAGATTTAAAAACTATATGTTTCACACGGTTACAGGAAAAATTTTAAAAAGCTCGTATTTTTGGTTTTCGTAAAAATCCGAGATGTTACAGGATTCATAAATGACTAATGGTGAAAAAATCATATAGCATCTTATCTATCTAAATTCATCCTACCAAAAAATAGATAGATCTATTCCCACACCTAACACACGAAATAGAGATACTCTTATGATAAAATTTTGAGATGGGTCCATCCTAGGGATGTTAGTGGACCTGTTAACTTATTTTCTATGAGGAGTTTCTTTAGAGTATCTTCAAGAGGGGAACATTGGAAAAAAAAACATCCTCTCAATCCTTTAATCTTTTGGCGCTCGAAAAAACTGACTCCATGTGTGAAAAATAGTAAATATACTCGCACCGCACGGAACCTTCACAGAATGGCTAGGCATGACATCACAACCTCATTTGTCGCATCAGACCCTGCGCTGCGTTGGCGTTGCAATGCAATTTTGACTTCCACTTATTGGTTTCCTAGCAAACCGAGGCAATGGCCATTGTGGTCTGTGGACCAAATGTCCAAATGTTCCTCAATGGCCTGCTCCTCCCCCTGCATCGTGTGAGGCAGCATGGCCAGGGAGATGGCCATGCCGTTCGTAAGCAGCCGGTGCTCACGCGATCCCTCTGGCTGAACCCGTCTTAGAGGATGATAGCCTCTGCGACCATGAGCAAGCGGTACCCGCCAACTCGGTCCGTGTCGCAAAACTCTTAAAGTTCTGTTCGTATTTTTTTTGTAAGTTTTATTTTTTTTATCAATTAATAGTGTTTTTTTTCAACCATGATTTTTTAAAGTGAATAGACTCTTTGCTCCACGGTGGCACAGTGACCATCGTTTCCAGCATGGCCAAACTCAAGGTACCGTCTTTAGGGAGACGTAGAAAGCAGCATAGTTCCTTTTTTTATTACATCTCATTTAGATTTGTCCTAACTCAAATATTTCTATCTCCGATTATGCAATTAAAAAAATCATTATAGTTTTACAAAATATCACTTATTATTATATTATTTTTCATAATAAATTTTAAAACATACTCTCTCTATCTCAAAATAAGTGCACATATCACTTAACAATAAATCAATGTCCTTTTGAATTTAACTAAGTATATAGAACTTTAAATAAATTTATTATAAAAGTATAGTATTTCACAATCATTCTAAGGCCAGTTTCAATGATATTTCATCATAGTTTTATTAAATATGCTAATGTGACATCGTATTAATGAAAAAAGAGGTGAAATGAGTTTTATGAGAGTAGAGAGAGTTCCATGGGATAAAACTCTTCTATAATATATTTAAAATATGGATATGTTGAAAACTGAATCATGAAACCTCCACTGAGGATGACTACTTATCGCACATCATAATCATAAGTATTAGTAGTTTGTTAAATTTAGAAAAAAAATTGTCTATCGAACGAGATATGTACCTTTTGGGGACTGAGAGTAAATCTTATGCCATAAATCTATATAGTTGTTGCAAAAAAATTCTATATAATTTTTCAGAAATTGATTGTCAAATATATACAAATTGATTTAGGATATAAACCTTGTAAATAAAAATGTAGGGAGCAGTTTTTTTTTTGGTCTACGAGGAGTCGAGGACAAGAGATGAGGAGCCATTCCGACGGCAATTGCCGTTGTCCATCCCGTCCCGCCGGCACCCCCGGGTCTCGAGCAAACGCATACCAAAATCCAGCTTGGCGGTTGGATCCAGCAATCCACACCATCTCCCACCGTCCCTCGGCTCACTGCCCCTGCCCCGTGCGACCCGACCCGAAAAGTCCCACCAGATAGACAAGCCTCTTGCTCGCCGGAGATCTCCCACTCGCGCGGCCCCTCGCTCCGCGACCATGGCCTCCGGGCAGGACTCGTCGGGCACCACGTTGATGGATCTCATCACCTCGGATCCGTCGGCCGCCTCGACTGCCGGGGCGTCGTCGCAGCAGCAGTCTTCCTCGGGCGTCGGCAGCGTCGGCGGCTCCCTGTTGGGGAAGCCCGTGGCGCCGGCGGCGGATCGCAAGTCGAAGAAGGGGACGCTGACGCAGATCCAGAACGATACCATATCCGCTGCCAAGGCGCTTAACCCCGTCAAGGTCCTGCCCCAGCGCAACAGGAAGAAGAAGGCGAGTCCCCTCCCCCTCTCCCCGCATCATTTTCATCCTCTCTTCATTCGCATTCCAGTCTCACGCTGTAGTTTATGCTTCTCGTGCAGCCCGTCTCCTACGCGCAGCTGGCCCGGAGCATCCACGAGCTCGCCGCGACGTGCGACCAGGTTCGTCCGGCTGCTGCTTCGGTTTGGTACTTTGGTTATAATTGCATGATGCTAGCTTGGATCTGTTAACTATATCTGCTCTTCTGCTATGCCTTATGTAGAAAAGTTCCCAGAGGCAGCTTGTAAACAGTGTGTTCCCCAAGCTTGCTGTGTACAATTCTGTGGATCCTTCGGTGGCTCCATCTCTTCTCATGGTAAGCTTTTCCTGTGCCCTTCCTCGACTGCTTGTTGCTAAGTTGTGGAGGTAGAACTTAGATCAGTCACAGATTCGCGCCAGCTAGGATAGCACCATAACGCCGCGTGTTAAATTATAGTTTTGGTTAACTTGATTCACACCATTGCATGTCTTGAACAGAAATTAGGCACTTAAACAAATGTGTTGTGCAGAAATTATATACTTAGCATAGACCATGGTCATGATAACCTTCAATATTAATGACTACTTTAGGTATTTTTTTTTCTCTCTCATTACTTCGATTCTCCTTTGCGTTTGCAGCTCCATCAGCAATGTGAGGACAGAAATGTTCTGCGCTATGTATACTACTATCTGGCTCGTATACTGTCAGATAATGGTTCCCAGGGTTTAAGTGCTGCTGGTGGCATACCCACACCCAATTGGGACGCTCTTGCGGACATTGATGCTGTCGGGGGAGTGACACGAGCAGATGTTGTACCGAGAATAGTTGATCAGCTTTCAGCGGAATCCTCCAGTGACGATGTTGAGTGTATGCCTTTATACTATCTTGGTGTACATCAAAGTTATAGTATGAAAAATGTATTTCTAATCATACTTTTTGCCACTTATTAAAAAACTTGAATATTTCACAGGGACTGCTTAATCGAACCAAAGTTACTTGCTCGCATTTCTTGCTTTCTTTTCTCAAACCAAACTCATGATCTATTTTCTTATTCTCTTGTTGGGAATTGGTTTCCTCTTGGGTTTTTTTGAAGCAGTATAATAAGAATGTATATTCCTGGCAAGTCCTGCATAAGAAAATCAAATATACGATCAAATTTATGAAATACCTTAGTTGAAATAAATCGGAACATCTTTGTTTTGAGCAATAAGAATTTCAGTGTCATGATGAAAGTCTCAGCAAGACAGTTTCTAGGCCAATTTAAAACAATTAATGTTTTAGTCCTTTCCCTTTTAATTCTTTATTGAATCATGTCGCTTTGTTCCTCATTGTTCTTAATTATGGATGCTGGTCCTTTGAAGTTCATGCGCGGAGACTTGCCGCTCTGAAGGCCCTTACCTCCTGTTCCACTAGCAGTTCTGAGATGATGGAAAAGCTAAATGAAATTGTGTTTGGCATCTTGGAAAAGGTTGGTCATCCATAATTTCAGTTGTTCTTTGTATAGTTACATTAGTCTTTAAACTACTTTCCTTAGCTCTTTTTCTGTTTCCCTGGTCTGTGGCACTAAAGTTGACAGTGTTCTCTCAATGATATAACTGGATACTTTCAGGTAGCAGATACTAAACAAAAACGGAAGAAGGGTATTTTTACTAAGCAAGGTGGTGATAAGGAGGTGCTGTTTTGTTTCAAGAATGTGCATTTAGTTTTGGTGCTACTAAGTACTCCTGTTTGTATATAATATATGAACTATCTTACGGTGTCTGGATATTGCCACTGTTGACCTTGCTAATTATAAGCATTGAAAAAGCACCAGTTCCTACAGTGAACTCAAACTTGCAGCTCATTATTATCTGGCTAAGATGATGGGCCAACTTAGTTTATTTGGCCTAAAAATTGCGAGTCATGTTCTGAACTCAACCTTGTGACGCTTTTATTTTATTTTCACAGTCTATCATACGTGGTAATTTGCAATATGCTTCTCTAAGTGCACTGAGAAGGCTTCCACTTGATCCTGGTAATCAAGCATTCCTCCACCGAGCTGTGCAAGGGTGAGTCTGGACTCTGGACTTAATGTGTTTGTAAAACTAATTTTACCACCTTGTATTTTGGACCTTGTTTATTTACAAGTTCTGAACTATTCAATACAAGAGAGTGAAGCATTTATGGTTTCTTGTCTTTGGTTGTCTTTATAAATGTGAAAAACTAATATTGATGTGACTTCTGAACCAGTTACTGATTTTACTTCATTTCTTCTTATTATGTCATATTTCTGTACTCAACTATCTATCAGGATGAAAAGTATGATCAAACATCACCTGTTCTATGAAAAATCGATCCATGTGTTTGAGAAAAAAAATCAATCCATGTTGCAATAAACTACATATATATGAACATACTGTTTCATATTCATTTTCTTCTCATTTCACTTGATACAACTGCAGGATTGAATTTTCTGACCCAGTTGCAGTCAGACATGCATTGTCAATAATATCTGAAATTGCTGCAAAAGATCCATACTCTGTTGCAATGGCATTGGGTCAGTTTCCTCACATACTGCTAATAATTGCTTACACTGTCTATTTTATTTTGACATGCAGAAAGAACTATGCCATTATGGTTTAGAATACTGTTGATCTTTCGTGCACTGAAAACAGTAAATACTAGCAAGCCAAATGTAACAGTAGACTTCAGTTGTGATCCTGATATTTTGTATATTTAGTCAATTTGCGATGAGTCTTGTTTCATTCCATTTATGTGGTTTATAATCTCATGTATGGCTTCATTTTATGCAGGCAAAAGTGCACAACACGGTGGTATGCTTCCTTTTTCCTTCAACATCTTTTTGTTAGTCTTTAATCATTTGAACACAAACATGTTCTAAAGTGATTTCAGCTAATAATTTGTATCTTTCTGCTGTCCATGATAAATGTTTCAAACAATACACTTTTCAGGAGAAAGCAAGCAAAACAATGTTCTAACTTATAAATAGCTAGCTTTAGATTGAGCTATAAGTAGCTGTATTTTGATGCCTTGACATTATGTCACTAGTTTGCTACAAACTCTATTTAAATGCCGAGCGAAACAATTCTAGTTTTCATTTGATTTGAGTTACAAGAATCAAGATATTTGTGCAAAATAGGTATACCAATGACTTTGGTATTGCGGAGAAGTGAATATCCTAACTTCTCTTCATAAAGAAAAGCTGGACCAACGTAGGAGGAACTAGGTGGCTTTATATTATATAAGAAGAAAACAAGCACCCAAATGAGGACTCGGACTGACGTGGTTTAGGCATACATCTACACCCTCAATCAACAGAGCTAGGCTCAGTTCCTACTGCCCTTCATAACTATAGCTTAAAATATGTTTACTCATTGGCCTATCTGATTATAACATGTAGGGGACAATATATCTTCTTGGCAGTGTCTCAAGCATTACACGCTCTAAATAATATCAGGAAAAATATCGTATATAACTTTGTGTAATATCTGGTTACAGTGACCAATTCCAATGTGGATTTCTCCCAGTTCTTTCTAAAAGGCATTACCTATTAGATTGCATATAATTGATTCCTTTTTTGTTAAATCCAGTTATGTTGGAGTTTCTTCTTTTCACTTTGGTGTACTTATTTGTGTACAATATCATATACCATGTCCAAACTGAAACAGGAGCTCTTCAGGACATTCTTCATTTGCATGATGTCCTTGCCAGGGTTTACCTTGCAAAGCTGTGTCATTCAATATCCAGAGCACGCGTATTGGATCGTAAGTGAATTGTTTTGTGCCTGACCTGAATTTATATGTGTTCCCTCCTTGGTGTACTTATACAAATCACGGTGCATGCACCAAATTGGCGGTTCTGATCATATACAATTTATGCAGAGAGGCCTGACATAAAGTCACAGTACAGTTCCCTCCTTTATCAACTTCTTCTGGATCCCAGTGATAGGGTCTGTTTTGAGGCCATAAATTGTGTGTTAGGAAAAGTTGACAACACAGAAAGGTACAATGATGCACAGGCATAGCATATTGTTGTTCAACAGCTTATGTCCATATTTGAATGTTGTAGTTTTGAGAAGCTTTAGTTTTAGAACAAGAGATGTACAAAACCACGGTGTAGAAAAGAAGAGGTCTAGAGTGGAGTTTCTAAAACTCCTCCAAAAAGACTACAATTTTAGCAATATGGCAATACCATGGTTTTCAAAACTACAAAGATCGTTACATCCAAACACCTTATAGTTTTCAAAACCATGGTATTTTTCTAAAACAACAAAAATACTTTGCATCCAAACAGGGCCTAAGTCGCTAATGATGCAAAGTATATTATATTATCATTATATCTTGCAGCACGGAGGACAGAGCTGGTGGATGGATTCGGTTAACTAGAGAAATTCTCAAGTTGCCAGAGGCCCCCTCTGTAGCATCAAAGGGTGTTCTGTCAAAATCTAGTGAAAAATCTTCGAAAGCAAGGCGCCCTCAGCCTCTCATCAAACTTGTAATGAGAAGGTGTGTTGCGCCTTTTTAAGTCTGCACAAGTGATTGATCTCTATTGTTTCCTTTATGCAGCCCCTCATGGATGCTTTATTATTTGTTTCTTATTCTCAGATTGGAGAGCTCATTCCGTAGCTTCTCTCGTCCGGTTCTTCATGCTGCTGCAAGAGTAGTTCAGGAAATGGGCAAAAGCAGAGCAGCTGCTTTTGCTTTAGGTGCATATGATGAGGGGGCCAGTCTTGATGTTGAATCTCTTGATTCTGATCTTGAGAATCCAATGGCTGAAGGTATGCTGATGTTATCATAGATTTTAAATATATGTTTACACATTCAAGTACTCTTATTATTAACTAAAATCCGACATCTTTCATTTAATTTTGCATTGAGTTGGCTATGCAATGCTTTTTAATGCAACTATGCGATTTTTCCATGTTTATGCTGTAGCTACGAGAAAGCCTAATCCGCTATCCAATGGTCATGGTGGAATGGACACAATAGCAGGATTATTAGCTTCACTGATGGAAGTTGTGCGAACAACAGTAGCATGCGAGTGTGTATATGTTCGAGCAATGGTCATCAAAGCTTTGATATGGATGCAAAATCCACATGAATCTTTTGAAGAACTAAAATCTATCATTGCATGTGAGCTGTCTGACCCAGCCTGGCCTTCCTCTCTCCTGAATGATGTCCTACTAACCTTACATGCTAGGTTCAAGGTATTGGATCCCTTTCAGTGTTTATACTATATATATAGTGCTAAATTTGTTGACATTATTGATTATTCTCAGTACATTGTTCATTTTTACCATTTAAATTTGTTTATTATCTGCTTGTGCCTCAAATAGTCAAATCACATTTCAGATTGCAAGCATATTTTCTAGAACACGATTAGAAGCAGATTCAATTGTTCTGTAGTGGCATCGAGTATTTAATGATTAAAAGTAACATTATTTTTAAAAATGATGGTGTCTTTTTATGTTGCTTTTTTTAATCGGAACATAGGCTTTATTTCTTTTCAGAAATTTGTTTGTAATTTTTTCTAGCTCCTTTTCATGCTCCCATTGTTTTTTTATGGTTCTTGCACTTATCCTTCTGATTTTTATTAGTATATGCCCCTCTACCTGATTCCATGATTGACTTATTATTCTGTTTGTCTTACATGATAGGCAACCCCTGATATGGCTGTGACTCTGCTTGAGATTGCAAGAATTTTTGCCACTAAAGTTCCTGGAAAAATTGATGCTGATGTTCTACAGTTGTTATGGAAGGTAGAGCGATAGACCTTTTTCGTGAAGCAGTTTGAATGGCATTGAACCATCTACAATTCTATTATGCAAAGCTTTCATGTACTTGCATATGTGCATATAATAACCATTAGTTTCTTATTACACATTTGATGCTATGTTGGTTTGGCAGTGGTTTTACTTTTTTTTTTAGAATGACCATGCAAATAGTAATGAAAAAACAAAATTTGCCTTCCCAGACATGCCTTGTAGGAGCAGGACCAGATGGGAAACATACAGCCTTGGAAGCTGTGACTATAGTTCTTGATCTGCCACCACCTCAGCCTGGTTCAATGTCTGGACTCACTTCTGTTGATATGGTATCTGCCTCTGATCCAAAATCTGCAATGGCACTCCAAAGATTAGTTCAAGCTGCTGTAAGAACAAAATTTCCACTTGGTTAATTTGTAAATTGAGCTTTGACTTTCAAACAACAACAGAATGATGTTTGGCCCGTCAACTATCAGGTTTGGTTTCTAGGAGAAAATGCGAATTATGCTGCATCTGAGTATGCCTGGGAGTCTGCAACGCCACCCGGTACTGCACTAATGATGCTAGATGCTGATAAAATGGTTGCTGCTGCAAGCTCCCGTAATCCTACACTTGCTAGCGCTCTGACAAGGCTTCAAAGGTGTGCATTTAGTGGAAGCTGGGAGGTAGGGCCATTTGCAAAGGACAATTCTTTTTCTTTATTGTTTAGAAAAACTTGATGATACGGGGTGAGATAGTATGACATCTTATTTGATGCCTTTCTGTTTTTTCTCGATTGTACTATTAAACTTGTAGATCCGAATTGCTGCTGTCCAAGCCCTAACTACCATTGCAATAAGGTCTGGTGAACCTTATAGACTCCAGATATACGAATTTCTTCATGCTTTGGCTCTTGGGGGTGTGCAGTCAAACTTTTCAGAATTACAGCTAAGTAATGGGGAAAATCAAGGTGCCAGTGGTACTGGTCTTGGATCTTTAATAAGCCCAATGCTTAAGGTCCTAGATGAAATGTATAGAGCTCAAGATGATCTTGCCAGGTATATTTGACACTAAAATTCCTCATGGTTGCTCTATAAAAAGTCTTGAGGTGGCCTCATTTTTTTTTCTGCTTATTTTTGCAGAGATATTCGCCAGCATGATAATAGCAAACAGGAATGGAGTGATGAGGAACTTAAGAAACTTTATGAAACCCATGAGAGGCTTCTTGATTTTGTTTCTTTATTCTGTTTTGTTCCAAGGGCTAAATACTTGCCCCTTGGTCCTACCAGGTATGCACTATTGTAATTGTTAAAGGGCACTCATCTTCTAGATAAAAATACTGTTGACTTGAAAACTTACTTCGTTGCTGAAATTGCCTATGAAAAATTTGACCAACCTAGTAGGAACTAGTCGGCATTGTAAATAATAAGAAATAGGTACCCAGATTCGAGTGAAAAAGGACTTGAACCTGGTTGGTGGGGGTGTACATCCACACCGCCCACAAACTGAGCTAGGATCAGTTCATGCTAAAAATTGTCTAAGAACTAAACTTTCGGTTCACCAGTCACAAATGATGTCTAGAGCCTTGTGTCATACAATAAATGATAAGAAATAGGTATCCAGATTCGAGTTAAAAAGGACTTGAACCTGGTTGGTGGGGGTGTACATCTACACCGGCCACAAACTGAGCTAGGATCAGTTAATGCTAAAAATTGTCTAAGAACTAAACTTTCGGTTCACCAGTCGCAAATGATGTCTAGAGCCTTGTGTCATACAATAAATGAAAGGTATATTAACCTGATCAGTCTGGATCACTTTCAGTTAGGTGTACTTCTCTGTCCAGAGCCTCTGGTCCATGCTGTTGGAAGTATGCCCAAAAATAGGCTCTACTGATATAACTAGCTAAAATTCTTTTACAGTCAACTAGATACATTTGAATCAAACTAAGCAGGTATTAATCTACCTACCTAGTTTGATCTAAATGTATCTAGTTGACCATGCATGTTAAAGCAATCCATCACAAGAATTAACATTTTTCTAATAGTTCCTGTGCGCTTGTGCATAAATGGATGCCTCCTGTTATTTCTTTTGCTGGGATGCATTATTTTGTTAGTATCCTGTCTCTCGATATTAAATATGTTCAACTGTATGGACAGTGCCAAACTAATTGAGATCTACCGCAACCGTCATAACATAAGTGCATCTGGTGGTCTAAGTGATCCTGCTGTTGCCACTGGAATATCTGATCTTATGTATGAGTCCAAAGAAGTACATAAAGAGACCAATACTGTCCAGTCTGGGATCGATCCTGATCTGGCTATGGCCTGGGCAGCAGGTTTGGAAGACGATGTTTGGGCAAACAACGCTCCAGCTGTGGATAAAGTAAGATTCTTTGTTGTGTTTTGTAAATCACTACTGTTATGTATTGGCTTTCTACCTGTGCGAGGCCTATTGTTTTTGTAGGAAAATAACTTTTTTTTTTATGAAAAAAGGAAGATGACTTCATTTCTTAGTCATTTCCGGATAATAACCCTTTTCTTCATTATATGTGCTTAATTTTGGAGCGACAATTTTTTCAGCCATTGTCATTGGGACTGTTTGATTGAATTGTAGGTAAAGGACTTCCTTGCCGGTGCTGGAACTGATGCTCCTGATGTGGATGATGAGGAATACATGAACTCAAGGCCATCAGTTGGCTATGATGATATGTGGGCTAAGTCAATGCTTGAAACATACGATGCAGAGGTAAGTATCGCAACACATGCTCAGTGTAGTTTGCTCCACATGCTTCCTAAATGTGTACAGATAGTTAAACTTAGCTAATCATTAATTGCAGGAAGATGATGGTCGGTACTCTGGTGGATCCTCTCCTGAATCAACTGGTTCTGTTGAAACCTCCATATCGTCCCATTTTGGAGGCATGAACTATCCATCACTGTTTAGTTCAAAACCGTCAAGTCATGGGGCCTCACAACAAACGGTATATTCTGCTGCATCTATGCTATGTTTATTTCTTTGGTGTTGTGGAGGGGAGGGGATTTTAGAAAACACGTCTACTTAACATTGTTGTTACCGTACAATTCAAAACCATTTTACAGAATGGATGGATATGGTTCCTGATAGGTTTGCCTTTGTTTCAGATACGTGAAGAACCACCCTCATATTCAACGTCAGTACTACAGAGGAAGGAGTCATTTGAAAACCCCCTTGCAGGGCGTGGAGGACGAAGTTTTGGATCCCATGAGGATGAAGATAAGAGGTCTGGTAACCCTCAGTCTGGGAAAGCTTTGTATGACTTCACAGCAGGCGGTGATGATGAGGTATGAGGGTAGCAATCCTTTTTGTTGTTTGATCCTTCCATGTTCAGAGCTTGATGGAGTCTTTCTTTGTCCCGGGGGTAAAAGATGTTTAATAAGTGATTCATTATCTTTACTATTGGGAAATAATTGTTAATGCATTGTTGTAACTATCTAGTTCAGTGGCAAATATCTCCAAAATATGCAAACAAGAGAACACTTGGTTAGGTTCGGTCCCAAGTTGGAAATTGTTTTTTTGGGGGACCCTCACTCATCAAGCTAGTGTTTAGGGTTAGGCTCAACGCCATGGTTAATTGTGGGTTCTGGTGTGGCACCAGCTTCTAGATGGTGATCTGGGTTGAATCCGCTTGCACTCTACTTTAACACACTTATTCATTATCATGTACATTGTTTTTCAGCTGAGTTTAATTACTGGAGAAGAAGTGGAGATTGAATATGAGGTCGATGGTTGGTATTATGTAAGTTCCCATCTCACCATATAGATTTTACTTGTCTTTGATTTCAAACGAACAGATTTTAAAGTAGGTGATTATTTTTGTGAGCCCAGGTGAAGAAAAGGAGGCCTGGAAGGGATGGAAAGATGGCAGGTCTGGTTCCTGTTCTTTATGTGAGTTCATGATAACAGCCATGTGTATCGTTTCCCACACTTGTGGAAGCTGTTTGGAGTTCATGAGCTTAAGAATGGCACACGGGAATGCTCCTGAGAGATCTTCGCATAAATTTGTGCCCCTAACGTCGTCATATAGGCACATGGCCTTGTATGATGCTGCAATGCTGTTCCTGGGCAAAATTTACGTGTTGTTTGTACCCACACCGCGAGTTCATTCAATTGATTGTTTTTTTTTTTCCTGACGTGGATACTTGCTTCAGAGGTTAACCGTCCATCTGTACCATTCTGCTGCTCTGTGTTAAAGAAGGCAACTTCGCCGTCTCGAGCTCATGTTGTGCAATATATATTGTTAGTCAAATTGTAGAGGCACCATTTTTCCACTCTTGATCATTATTAGATTAGTCTTGTGTATGGCGTGATTCTGGTAGTAAAGTAGTGTTGTTAATCTTGTGTAAATTTGTTTCCGGATGGATTATGGAGTATATACAATACAATAGTGAATTCACATGCAACATTGTTTGTTTACTCATGCTGGGTTATTTCTCTACTTTTTTCCAATCATTAATCTCTAAAGCCGTAGTTTTTTTTGGTTGTTGTTCAAGAGCTGCTTTTCCAGTTCGCTACCATGTTTTGCAGCAGTTAAAAACCTGCTGCAGCGAACATAACCATCGGTACATGATGGAGAGAACGTGATTGGACCAAAAGTTTGAAAATATGTTTTCTAGTGTCTGTACATTTTACATGATGCAGCATGAGTTGGAACTGCGGTCCTGGGTATTTTATATCCATTCGACTTTGGAAATGTCGCCCTGTCGGGGTCCGTGTCTCCTCGACGGCGTTCCTCGAGTTTGAACGGGCATTGCACAAGGCGGAGCACTCTTGGCTCGCCTGTTCCCAGCATTCTCTTGCTGCCGAACTCCCGGATCGCGACGTGCATCAGAATAGCCGGATCAGGATAAAGGAGAACCAGTGACTGCGCAGTGTGCAGCAAGTAGGTTGGTAGGTATACGTGCACGTCTCACCAAGGCAACGCACCGCTCGCTGCCTGCCTGTGAAGCAGAGCGGAAGGGACAGGGACAGCAACCGCGACGTAGGGATGGGGATGAGCGGCGGCGAGGCGTCGGGGAAGAGGCAGCAGTTCGGGAGCATGGAGGAGTTCTGGGGCTTCTACCTGAGCCAGCACTCCAAGCCGGGCACGCGGCGGTGGCACTTCCTCGGCACGCTGGCCTCGCTCGCCTGCGCGGTGCTCGCGGCCGCCACTGGCCGCGCCGCGATCCTCCTCGCGGCGCCCGTTCTCGGGTACGGCATGGCGTGGTACAGCCACTTCTTCGTGGAGGGCAACCGCCCCGCCACGTTCGGCCACCCCGTGTGGTCCTTCATCTGCGACTACCGCATGGTCGTGCTCATCCTCACCGGCCGTATCGACGCCGAGCTCGCCCGCTTCCGCATCCGGCCGACGTCTGACGTCGCGGCGACCTCTGCGCACCAGGACTGATACCGCCTATCTTTCTGGCCTACCCGTAGCGTGTTTGGAATGGAGGCCTCAATCAATCGAAATCGATTACCAGCAGCAGGCAGTTCGTACCTGCATGCTTTGTGGTAATATCTGTATCAATAACCACTTTAACTTGTATCTCTCCTATAATAAATACCATGTTCTTGCTTTCTGTGTTTGGTCTGATCTTATCAGTTATCACCTCTTTCTGTTCGGTGTGGTTGAAGACAATTTCAAAACGATATAACACAGAAATTGATTGACTGCTGAACCACGATTACAACTTTATTCCTTGCCATTTACAGCCAGAACAAGAAATCTAGTGCATAGCTCGTTTTTTTTTCCAAGTAAAGATTACAAGAATTTCGACACAGAATAGTAAAGATACGGGCATTCTTGATCCGTGGACAACCAGTGTGGTTCCTTATTCTGATGGTGGAAAGCACTCGCCTGAATTGCTCAGCTGTCGCTTCTGCTCGGCTTGTCTGACGCCGGGTACACCTGAAAGGACGCAACAGCTACTTGCTTAACGATGCACTCGTGAGTAGTAGACTCGTTGTCGATGATGAAAAGTGGAGGAACGCTCACTAAGGCTGACACTGCATAGGATAAACTGGAGCTGTGCCCCAATCTTACCGTGTCAGCTGACGGGATCCACTCATTGGTAGCAGGGTTTCCCTTGCAAGAAGCATGGCGCTCCTCTGCACTGGGGTCTTCAGACAATTTGAACGAGGCGCCCTTAGCTTTGTCAATCTTGATGAAGCCCGTTCCGGTCTGCTCGCACGCGCGATATTTGCACAGATTCGCAGGTTATATTAGTAAAAATACAAGTAAGCAGTTCATGGCCAAAACCATCCATGGAAGTATGGAACTGGAAGCAAGCAGAAGGTGGGAAAGGAGGCCGTGGCAACCGTGTGGTGCTGCTTGCCGACGCCGCCGAGGTCCTTGTAGTACTCCGTCTCCACGAACTCCTCTCCGACATTGCCGCCGTCGTACACCAACCTCTGAAAGAAACACCGATTACATTAGGTGCCTGTTGCAGAGTTGCAGTTCAGAGTTTTGGCGGGCCGGGGAGGAGGGATAGCGACCTCGGTGTGGGCTTCGAGCTCCTGGAACTTGTCGAGCTCCGGAGGGGTGTTGCCGCCGGCGTCCGGGACGAGCGCGTCGGCGTACACGGCGGAGTGCTCGCTGCGGGAGGGCTTGGTGTGGCGCTTGGGCGCCGCGTCGTCGTAGTACCCCCGCACCTCGGCCTCCAGCGTCGCCTCGTCCTCGGCGGAGAGGTGCGCGTCGCTCCTGTTGGGCCTCGACATGTCGATCCCTGCCTTTCTTCCTTCCTCCTCGCTGTCACGTACGTCTCTAGCTAGAACGTCCTCTGGGCAGTGAGTGGGAGACCGAAGGCGTGCCGTGCGCCGTGCTATAATGGCGCGCCGCGCGCGCGAGAGGGGACGCCGCGATTGCTGATGGCGCCGTGTGCCCCGTGGGCCAACGAGATATTTGTGAAGGCATTGCAAAATATCTCGAGGACGAGGGGGGTAGGCGCAGGTCGCTCGCGCTGGCTTTGCCGGAGGTTGACTGGTGAGAATTGAGATCAGGAATGCTCGCTGATCGGACCTCTGAGGCTCCGACGCTGGAGTGGTGTCTGGTAATCCACCGTCTCAACTCAAAAAAGAAAAAATGCACTTCCTGGGCTGGAGGATAGATGGCCGCCGTCGTCTAGGCCGAAAGCCCAGCATCCGAAAGACGGGCCATGGCCCGTTTCCTTTCTCACCCCAGCCGCCGCTGGGCGGCGGCCATCTATTATCCGGAAAGAAAAATAGGCCGCACCTTGTCCGCTTTGCCTCTTCTTCAACCTTCCGCTGCTGGTTCCAGAGGAAGGAGTGCGAGCAGACGGCAGCCGGATGGCGGCAGCGGCGCGGCCATCGAATGGTTGGTGCCTATACTCTCCGCCCTTCAAGGCTGTACTTCCGTCTCCTCATCTCGGCGGTATCCATCCATATGGTTTTCGGATTCCCGCGCGTAACTTTGACTCGGTTCTGGTCGTGGTAGCCACTCTCCTCGCGCGCCTCCGGGACGGCACGGCCATGTTCGAGCTCCTCGACGACTCTTCGCTTGCGCATGCGCCCCCGTCCTGGCCCCGACTTCACTGCTTCGCCAGGGTTGCCTCCTCGCTGTACGTTTGCGTCATCTCTTCCTCGACTCTCTCTGCATATCTATCGATTTGAGGAATGGAGGGGAAGCAGAGTGTTGTTTGTTCTGACCTTCTCGGTGCAGGAGGGGTGGGTGGTCGGCGGCGCTGACCAAGGTGGAGCATTACGGGGTTCAGAGGGTCACCGGCGATGGCCGTTGCATGTTTCGAGCGTTGGTAATTTGCAGCATAGTCTCTGTCTGTGCGCTGGGATGGATTGTGCATCTTCAGTATTCTCGAACAATGCACCTTTAGTCTTTGTTTCGTTATCTTTCGAGTTTTAGTTAGAATAACGCCTCTACAAGTGCGTTTTTGGCATATCTGCACATTCATATCACAGGGAGACCTGGTGTGTTGCTTGTAGGCTAAAGGAATGGCGAAAAATAAGGGGATTCCTTTGGCCCCAAGGGAGGAGGTACAGGATGCAGGTAGACTGAAACAATGCCTTGTACATATCTCAATTTCCACATTATTGGTTTTTGTTTCTGTTTACTTTTGGCCTGATGTCTTGTTAAACTTTTGCACTTGATTAAGTTGATATTGAATGACATGTAATAACACTTCGTGAAAAAAAGTAAATGGAGATTGTTGGCCCACTCGTTCACAAGCCAGAAACAGAACATGAGAAAATTAGTATCCTTGTCTATTAAAAAGAAACATGGATGAGAGTGTCATTTGTTCTTATGAGATTTGAGCATCATATACCCGTCTATGATGCTGAGAGCTTCAATTTCAGTTCTTATTTTTGACTGGAAGGACAGATTCTTATAGCAAGTTTTTTTCCTCGAACACGCAGGAGAACCGTTTGTCACTGTATTAAGAAGGAAAGAGTTATGTGTTTTCATTGTAACTTTGTTTGCTATATTTTGTAACTCTTCTCTATCAATACATAGATTGGCAGAACTTCTGCCATTCTTTTTTTTTAAAAAAAAAAGACGGAAAAAGTTTTTTACAAACTATGTGGTGTAGCAGTATATAGCATTTACAATTTCCAACCATTACTTTTCATTGGAAAAACTTCTGGAAAATCGATGTTGATTTAGACATATTTACCAGACCAACAGACTAACAGTAAGCCCCACCACATTCCAGATATCTGGCATATTCATCTGTCACATGTTTACTGCATCTTCGTTGTATGAAATTTTATTGTTGATAAGGTATTCTTCTAATTAATTAAAATTAATCTCCATTTTCCTAGATGATTTACGGATGGCAGTGAAAGAAATTATATGCGACAGCGAGACCGAGCGGCAGGAGTATGAAGAAGCAGTTATAGCAATTACTGTGGAGCAATCATTGAAACGGTTAGGCTCCTATAACTTCCAAGTTTGCTTTGACACGATGAACTAAGTTAAAGATGCTAACGAATTCATATTTTTTGTAGCTACTGCCAAAGGATAAGGCGGCCTGATTTCTGGGGTGGAGAGTCAGAATTCCTGGTATGGGTTTTTATTGTTCTAAGAACTAGAAATTCTTAGTTTGTGCAGTCATCATTTATTTACCAGATTAGATCCATGTTGAATCTGATTGACATGATAGACAAGTTCATGCGTCATTCTTATTCTACTTTTGTTGAACTTCTGGAGGTTCTAGCCAAAACAGCTGGAGCAGAATGCTAGTGCCTTATCCTTACTGTCTGTCTTTTAGATATTGTTTACATGACATTTTTCTCCTTTCAGGTTTTGTCTAGACTGTGTCGGCAGCCAATAATTATTTATATTCCAGAGCGTGAGGTAATTCTACCAGCTTCTGGGATAGCATTCATAGGATCTTTTTGGTCCACATCTGTAAATATTGTTGTGAAAATTGAAATTGAAATGACCATTTCTGGTTGGCCTGCCTTTATTGTGAAAGTGAAGAAGTAATAATCAAATGTACAAATAATGGTGAATTTGAGTACCATCATTACCATGGGAATGAATTGTGGGGTGATTTAAATAATTCTAATAAAATAAAATAACACCAAGAATTTTCAGTAGAGCCAAGAAAAGGTTTAAGCGGGCGTAGGACTAAATGATCTATATAAATTCATAGCAATGTGGCATCACATTTCAGATATCTGCTTCCATAATCTAATGCTCAATTCACAGTGTTCTTGGATCTTGATATTTGTCAAGATCTTTAAGCAAAATAGTAAAATATGGAAGTATTTTTGCTAACAGTTAAATTTATGAAAAATTACTTTAATGATCTTTGAACTTTTCCCTGTATAAAGTATAAACTCAATATACCATCGAATTTGAAATTCCTATTTGGATTAAAGCACTACCTTTTTGTTTCCTCGGAAACTACGTGTTAGTGACATATTTCCATAGGCTGTACTTGAAACTGAACTTGGCACTTTGTTCTGTAATTCAGCTTGGTTCACATCTATAATCTGTCCATGTTTGCAGTACCATGGTCGGGGTAATGGCTTCATTCCTATAGCTGAATATGGTTTGGAATTCACCAAAAATACAAAGCAGTGGAAGAAAAAGACACCAGTAAGATTATTATACAGCGGGAGGAACCATTATGATTTGCTAGTGTGACATAACTGCAGAACTATCTACTTTTTATTGTCCGTCATCATACCATGGTTGTATTATCATTCTTTTTATACCTGTGTTTGTGCCCTGCTTTTAGCTACCAGTGGAATTGGTTCAGTTATCAAAATATCAATTTGGAAATATATATTGCATGCTTTGATCGTGCATACTTTTCACTCATTTTCTTAGCAAAAATCGAGATTCTGTGACAGCAGTTTCACGGTTGCGTTTGAGTCATATAGACAATTTTATTGGTTAGTAGATTTTGAACTAAGATGACGCATGTCATGTACTTGCACTGTACCCCTGCCCTAGTGAGGCCGATGCTATTTGCCAGTGATTTGTTCGGTGACCGGTTGGTGGCCGACAGGATAATAGATCGTTTGTCGGAGTTGTGGTTGAGGGGTAATGCTTGATATCGAATTATTAGCACTCATCGTGTTATTTTTTTAGAGCTTAGCACTCATCGTGTTGAAAGCATGGCTGACCGGAGTCATATATAATTATATATTACTTGCATGGGGCTGGGAATGTGGAATGCATCTATTCCCTTCAACATTTTCTGTTCTTGCTGGTCATTTTCTTTTACTGCAGTAGCATTGCTGCATGCTGCTACAACCTGATATATATATTTGGGTTATGACCATAACTTACCACGCCATAGGTTCGTTATATCATAGTCTTTTAGGCTGTTATTTGGTTAGATTCATTTCTTATTAAACTTTGCCGCAAGTGTGGCTATAATTTTATTCGTCACACTTTCTATGACAGTCACAGTTTATTTAAGGTTAAGCCTAGTAAACTACGACATCGTCCTTAATCGCTACTCTCTACATTTTTAAATATTGTCTGCATCAAAATTTTGAAAAGAAAAGGTCAAACTTTGTAAACTCTGGCATCAAATCAAAATATGTGTATTTTTTATACATATGAGAGAGAAGACACATTGACAAATTCGCATAACATGACATGTTTTCTAGACTAGAACATGTCATATGTGCGATAATCTGAATCTGACCATACCAACTAGAGTGAACTAATTATATTTTCATTAGATTCTAATGGGTTTAGCCTAACCTTATTTTGGTTAAATCAAGGTGTCCATCAACTACCGTCCATAGCTCAGATTTGTCCTTGAACTTTCAGAATGTCGATTTTAATCTTTAAATTTTTCTTTGTTTCATCTTAGAATCATGAAAGTGATTATTTTAGTCCTTAAACTTTGTATCTTGGGCTCAGTTTCATCCATGAGCTACCAAAGTGTATTTTAGTCATTAGATTTTTTTTCTTGGCATCTCACTTCTTCGTTGTCGTACGCGAAATGTCATGATGTCACACCTGGTCAGCTCCAGGAACACCTGTGATTCGAAATGAAAGTTTAGGGATGAAACTAAGCCTTGGGAGATAGCAGAGGGACTAAAATGACTATTTCCATTTAAAGCAAATAAATGCCAATGCCTATAATATTGCTAGGTGCAATAAAGGATTAAGAAAATATCAACTCTCTTTAAGTGACTATTCTTTTCATTTGTTATGAGGTTAATAAAGGTGGAAGACATGCCATTGCCCAAATACATAGAGTTGTGACATGCACAAGCTTAGACAGTTAGGCCACAACATGAGTTCTGCTAGGGAAAGTTTTGTAGCTTCAAATTGTAATCGACGGACTTGGATAATCAGATCACATCAAGAGTCATGCCAACAGAAGTTTTGTAGCTCCAAATTGTAACTGGCACCGTATTGTAGGAGGATGCATGCAGTCTACCTTTGCTAGGTCTCGGAGGAGTGAGAGTAAGGCCTGGTTTAGTTCCAAAAATTTTTGTTTTGGGATACTGTAACATTTTTATTTTTATTTGACAAATATTATCCAATCATGGACTAACTAGGCTCAAAAGATTCATCTTGCGATTTACATACAAACTGTGCAATTAGTTTTTGTTTTCATCTATATTTAATGCTCCATGCATATACCACAAGATTCGATGTGCGGAGAATTTTGACTACTTTTTGGGAACTAAACAAGACCTAAGGGACAAACGGAAAAAGAGTATGAGTGAGAGATAGACAGGAGAAAGTGACATATCAAGTTATGTGAGGGAGATTTTTTATAACTTTCTTATTAAATATGATATTGATATAAGTCTATAGGAATTGATAACATATACACTAAAATATGTTTTTAAATACTAATGCAGCTTAAAAAATGGAGGGACTACCTTGCAAATTGGTGTTATATATATACATAATTTGTAATTGGCATTACTAAAATTAGAGAAACTTAATTTAATAAAGCTAAAATGACCTATAATTTGGGATGAGGAAGTTGTTACTAATAGCAAAGATTAGCAAAGGTGGATGATCTCGTCTACCAAATAAATTTACTAGATCAGTTATCCAACATCTGCAGGAGATCTCTTAATGTGAATCATCCCATCCATACTGGTCCCTAACTAAACACCTCAAAACAAAATTAGACCGCCATCTATCATTCTACGTATCATCTAACCTTGTTAACGAACCAAACGCACCAATCAAGTGCAAGATTATAGCGAATGTTTGATCGGTGATGGCAATTGGCAACGGAACAGGAAGCTGCAATTTGGCATTTATCTAGCTAGTTAGTTATACTGTATTATTACCAACCACAAGGTCGTGCATGATTTAGCAACTACGCTAACCATGATTGTAAAAGCAAAACGTTACGAAAAATGAGCTGTACAGTAGGTGCAACAGGTGGATTGTACTACGATCGTCTGCCGAGACAGAGCTGTCCACAGTCCACTGCTACGCCCCTGGTGCGTGCCGCCGCCGCCGTGACCGTGACGGACCCGGCCCAACAACAACGAGCACGACACGCTCCTCCCTGGGCCCCACTGTTAACTACCCGGAGACAGTACTGCGCGTATAAAAAATGCATATTTCTCCATCCACAAATAAATGCACATTTTATTTTCTAAAAAATCAAAAAATTTAAGTTTAACCAAATACATATAAAAATATACTAATATTTCTTATATGTAATTTGTACCAATTAGATTAAGCATGAAATATACTTTTATAATACACTTATTTATATACATAAATATTTATATTATTTAATATATTTTTAGTTAAATTGAAAAAAATTAAGAGAAGCGAGACGTGTAATGAGGGAGTATGGCCTTATTCTTCACCCCAAAATCCAAAAAAGTTTTAACATTCTGCATCATATCGAATCTTGCAGCATGAAGTATTAAATATAGATGAAAATAAAACTAACTATACAGTTTGCCTATAAATCGCGAGATGAATATTTTAAGTCTAATTACTTTATGACTGAACAATATTTATCAAATAAAAATAAAAGTGCTATAATATTAAAATCTACTCACTCCATCCCAAATTGTAAGTCATTCCAAGAATCTTGGAGAGTCAAACTTTTTTAAGTTTGACCAAATTTATATTATAAAATAATTATTATTATAGTACTAACTAAGTATCATTAGATTCTTTC
>Ga0182004_10000627_pt1 | contig 22613 bp, 25 predicted proteins | sample Sormic07211540_1_FD_120479 | JGI IMG/M metagenome (GOLD analysis project Ga0182004, IMG submission 120479) | Endophyte microbial communities from Sorghum bicolor roots, Mead, Nebraska, USA - 072115-40_1 MetaG | ecosystem: Host-associated > Plants > Roots > Unclassified | place: USA: Nebraska...
CAACCACCAAGAGTAATAAGAAAACCGCAGCCAAATCGATCCCCAAGTGCCACTAGATGCAATCACTCAAGCAAATGCACTTGGAATCACTCCCAATCTCACAAAGATGAATAATCTATGAAGAAGATGAGTGGGAGGTGTTTGCTTAGGCTCACAAGGATGTCAAGTATGCTAGAATGCCAAGAGGGTGAGCCCCAAGCCGGCCAACACGTATATATAAGCTCCTCAAACAAATAGAGTTGTTGGCTCTTTCAGTGGGCAAAATACGGGGTCATCGGACGCTCAAGTAGGAGGCACCGGACGCTCAACCCCTGCGTCCGATGCTCTAGAAACAGCCACATGTTGCCCTATCCACTTTCGCGCATCGATCTCTAACGGTCACCTGCAGAGCACCGGATGCGGTTAAGTTGCCACCGGACGCGTCTGGTACTCACCGGACTAAAACTTAGGGAGGTCTGCAAACTCGCGGGGTCACCGGACGCTGAGCACCGGACCGTCCGGTGCTCACCAGTCTCATACCCAGAGAGTATTGCAAAAATGCAGAACACCGGACTCAAAACACCGGACGCTCCAACAGGGTCTAACCTACGTCTGGTGCCTAACCCTAGCTGAGCCAGGCACTGCCTGCACACCGGACACACAGACACAGCGTCCGGTGCCTCTAGGCCAGCGTCCGGTGGGTGTTGCTCAGCGAGAAACACTCCCGCGATTTCTCCAAATTTCCCACCGGCGCAATAGAAAATATGCATTTCATTTTCTCAAAAAGCGCCGAATCCCGCCTCGCAAGCTCGGCGGGAGGGAGAGAGGAACCCATCCTCTCTCTACCCTTCAAACTCCCCCTCCTTCTCAAAGTGTGCCAACGCCACAATGTGTAAACCAACATGTGCACGTGTGTTAGTATTTTCACAATAATTTTCTTCGAAGGAGTTAAGTTAGCTCACTATGTTCTAAATGCATGCTCATGAACAATGACACCTAGTGGCACTTGATAACCGCTTAGCCAAAGAATTCCCGTCTTTATAGTACGGCTATCTATCCTAAATGTGATCACACCCTCTATGGTGTCTTGATCACCAAAACTAAAATCCTAAGCAATACCTTTGCCATCTCCATAGGGTTTTATTTTTCTCTTTCTTCTTTTCCAAGTTGAGCACTTGATCATCTTGTGGTCATCACCATGATCATCACTCGCTCCATCACTTGGCATGTACCAACCTCATAAAGTCTACACATACTTAGGATAAAGGTTAGTACAAGGGTTTCATCAATTATGCAAAACCAAACTAGGGCTTTTTACCCGTTGTTCGTCTTCAACCGTCACAAGCACGAGTCACTAGCAGCTCCAGATTGCTTTGGATGCAATCTCCTGTGGACTATCCCTGCTTTTATGGAGTTTGAACGAATCAACACAGTTCCAAACAGAATTGGACTCCGCATGTAACCCGTGTAAGCCTGGGCTAATTATTTTTGTCTCTTGATCATAAACGGATCTTCTCCCAACCAGAAACCAACACGTACACCCTTGCCTCCTTAATTTATTTGGTCACCAAAACAAACACCAATAGCCATGCACATGAGTCTAGCATGGACACCTCATGGCAACTCCCTCTACAGAGCCATGCAAGATTCCAAATATATATTGTGCGTATACAAATTGTCTATCTTCCTTTCCAGAGATCTCACGCACATAGACCTTCCCAGATTTGAACGCCCAAGACGCATGTATGTACACAATTTCCTACAGAGACCATAGTGGGCCCACAAGTGGCCGGTTCTCCAATAAATACCAAAATCCAGCAAATCTTGATCAGCCATCTAGACTTCTGATTCGTACAATTATTGGCAACCGTACGCCAACCTGTTTGCAGCATTTCCTGGCCCACAGCACGGCACCATAACCTGAACTCTGTTTCCATATCGATCAAAAATAGAATGTCCTATCTCCTTGATCGCCAAGAGCCGCACGGGATCCTGCACATCACCATTGAGCTGAGCCATGTAATCGTCCACTAAAAACTTCTCCAAAATATACAGAGTTCACTGTGGTTTTCACCACCATCGTTGTTTATCCTGCAACGACCCCCCTTATCAAGATCAACCATCCATCATTCTGACCGCGAGTCGAAGCCGTTGTTTTCATCCATGACGCCTTCTAGCCGCACCGTCGAACCTAGCCGTCACGTCTGACCGACCCCTATCGAACAGCAGCCACCATCCGCCATCAACCCGATTTCCACGTCTAGAACGATCACTGTTGATTGCAGCCCATTGGATGGTCCGAGCCACCCGCTCGAAGTTTTGAACTCCACCGATCGAGTCGTCCATCGCCGTCATGCTCCACCTTGCGCCATGTCCTTCTCTGGGCACACCCGTGTGAGCCTTGCGCGGTGTGGAACATATCCATCGCACCTCACACGATCTTATTCTATAAATCTGGCTCTAGATACCACTTGTTAGAGTGCACGGTTAGTTTCAGATCTAAATGGATCTATTCACTGATGAACGCAGAAGCATAATCGACATAGAAAAAATACGCAAACGAGAATGGCACCGAGGCACGATGTTTTTTTAACGAGGTGCTCATGGTTACAACAGGGGTAGCCTCATATTTATGGCCCTCTAAGACACAGAATTCGACTCCAGCTCTATTCTAACGCTTAATACAACTCAAGTTCAACGTAACCAAATATACACATATCTAACAAAATCAGAGATAGGGTCATCTCATCGTAGCTATCTTGAAACCAAACACAACCACCTTATATATTGGAAAGAAAGAGGAGATCTTTTAGATAGTGGATGGCTACCCGTGCAAAGTGGAGAGGAATAGGTCAAGGTTTTGTCCAAGCACCTCGATCCCTCGAAAGGGACAAACAACTGCACTGAGCATGAACTAGTCCTCCTTCACGGCTGCATCCAGGCCAGATTGACCGCCTGAGTCTCCGACCGTGGTGGTCGTGGTCACCAACTTGTCATGGCAATGGCCGGTGTGGCGTGCCATTGACGAATCATACCACAATCCCTGATAAACCATTTGCTGCTCCATCTGTCCAGGCGAGGCGTGCATCTGGTCCTGGCTTTAGAGAGCACAGACGCCGTGATGATGGAATACTTATGATTGTTGCTGCTCTTTTCTCTCCTACAGTGCTATTTTTTTATGGAACGTTTGAAGAGCACTCCATTGGTAGGACTTCTGTTTTTCAGGTCTTTTAATTTTTCCTAAGAGCACTCCATTGGTAGGACTTCTGTTTTCCGAGTCCTTTTTCCTTTCGGGCAGCGCATTGAGTGACACCGCAGAGTTGACAATCATTCAGTGATTCACGCCTTATTCGATTTGATGAGAATTGAAAACGATTGAAAGAAATTAAGGGGATTAACTGAACGAGTCTTTGAGATCATAAAAAAGATGAAGGGTGTAAATTGATGTAAAAAAGAAATAGCGACCTCAAAAATTCATTGCGCAATGCGGCTCGACGAGTTTGTTAGGTCAATCTCAATGAGGAGTTTTATGACAAAGTTACTCTACAAGACTCTCTCCGTCTACCTCTCTCCAAGATTAACATGTTAATTCAGTAATTGTGCTGATGTATCACAATATTAAATCAGAACGAAACATGTTTGAAACCTCTATTGAAATTGGCCTTCAACAATTTTTATCCCAAAACATGTCTGCTCAGTTAGTTTTACTATCCGGTTCAAAAAAGAATATAATTTCTAGAAAAATGTTAAGTAAAAAAAAATTAAAGTTTTTACCAAGTTTATATAAAAATACTGATATTTATCGTACTAAATAAATAATATATATTTTACAGTATGTTTATTTGGAGTCAGTCATGTAGTAAAATTTTCGTAAAATTAGCTATTTTAAATTTAAAATAGTTTAATTTGAACTAGACCTATTAGATTATTTTTTGAGTCGGTGGCTGGCATCCGGAAGGATGGCAACGTACGAGTAGCAAGAACACGTCAACACAAGGACATGAATGATCGGTTTATACACTTGCAACAGCACCTATCCTACCATCGCCCAGAAACCCAGCAATGCCAGTACAACGTGTGCCGTCGCGGAGACGCTGTCCGTGCCTGCCCCCCGTGATATCATCTGCCTGCCTGAGCCTGACGGCGGCCAAGAAGACGACCTGTTGCTGGACGGGCCGGCGGCGTGCGCTGGAGGGCTGCTTGCGGCGGCGGTCCCAACGGAGAGGACGAGCTTGCCCATGGCAACCAGGTTTTCGGGTGCCATGGCGTGCACGTCGGGAGCTCCTCTAGTGACGGAGGACCCGACCTGCCACACCTGGTTCACCACCTTCATCCCCTTGTCCAGCTGCAGCGTGGCGTACAGCCGGATCCTCCCGCCGCTGCCCACGTCTGCAGCGAGGTCGGCGGCGGGGAACGCGATGGGCGTCGAGGCGGCGCCGACCGCGTCGTAGCCGGTGATGTTGTAGGTTCTGACGGTGGGCGTGGACGAGGACGAGGAGGCGCCGCCAGCGACGAACGCCAGCAGCGCCTGCGTGCCGACCATGCCGCCGCCGTTGCCAGCAGTGGGGTTGATGCCCCAGGCCACCCACCCGCCGGGCGCTGCCGGCGCGGCCACGAACGCCAGCGACAGCGACGCGTCGGCGTAGTATGTCCAGTGCAGCGCCGCGCCGAGCTCCGGGAGGTCCTGGCACGTCACGTAGGTCTTCCCTGATGGGAAGACCTCACTAGTGCACGCGGACATGGCCGCCGGCAAGGCCAGAACGAGCAGGACCACCACGAGCTGGTGCGCCGTCGTCGTCGCCATGATCAGTTGAAGCTGATCGCCTGACTGGCTGACTACTTGAGCAGCCGCTGCGCTCGGACGCTGTGTGCTGGTGCTGCTCGGTTTTACTACGCAAGTGGAGGATTAATTCGACCGGATTGGATCAGGCATAATAATGCTGTGGCGACAACATAAGAGTAGCTAGCTTGAGTGCCTATCGATTCCATCTCGATCACTTGCAGATTGCGACGTCCAATCAAGGCCGTGTTTAGCCTACGGAAAAATTTTACGATACTGTAACAATTTTGTTTGTTTACGGTAGACTAACTAGGCTCAAAAGATTAAATTTTGACCAAACTGTACAATTAGTTTTTATTTTCGTCTATATTTAATGCTCCATGCATGCGTCTAAAGATTCAATGTGACGGAAAATCTTAAAAAAATTTAGGTTTTAGGTGGAAGTAAACAAAGTCAAGTATCAAAGGCTGATTAATGGTCCACTAGACGGATATGGTGATGGACAAACTTTCCATAGTTTATTGTTGTATATGTTTGGGTATTTTTTTTATGAACATGGTTAAAGATGGAGAAATTTGATGTAGGAAAAAACTAAAATAACTTATAATTGGCCAACGGTGGGAGTATTTTTTTGGATTATATCTTCTTTGTTAATATTTTTTTTCCTGTAGTTCATCACTTGGAATGTTGTGACATATCTGATTTGTGAATCAAAAAAGTCAAAAACAATTAAGCTTCACATTCCTCAACTATTATAATCGAGGAGCTGCACCTAGCCTGGACAACAAGTGGTACTCCTCCGTTCAAGTACAAGTCGTTTTGACTTTTTTTTTATATCCATCTTGTTAGGTATTTCTGTACTAAAAAAATAAAATCATTTTGGATAGTGACACGGTCTCCAAAGTATAATTTTGACTTCTCATTTTTTTTATAAAAAATATTTATCAAAAAATGATATATGCATATTTTATAAAAATATTTTTTAAGATAAATCTATTTATATGGTTTTCGCATTTCTAAACTCAATAACTTAAACGTTATTCATAATTTATATTCCTAATATTTGATCCAAACCTTGTCCAAACAACTTTATTTTTTTTAGTATGGAGAGAGTATAAATACTCCCTCTATCCTAAAATGTATGTTGTTTTAACTTTTTTGGTACATCTACTTTGCTATGAATCTAGATATAATAATAATAATATGTATTATTGACTTTTTTTATATAACTATTTTGTTGTGCATGTAGACATATTATTATATCTAGATTCATAGCAAAATGGATATACCAAAAAAGTCAAAGCGACTTATAATTTAGAACGGATGGAGTAAATAACAGTGTCCTCGTTATAATTTATAGCATGCATGTCAAACGTTAATAGAGATTAAGCCATTAAGGCATTGTTTGTTTCCACTTTGATAGCAGATACTCAATTGTGAAAAAACTGTACTTCATTTGGATTATAAGATGTGAGGTTGTTTGACATCATGGATTGTTGAATAGTCAAAACATCTGATGGACAAAGTATTTGTAGTACAAATGTTCTGAGTGTATATATAGAAGAGGTATAGATGGTGGTCTATAATCATAATAAGATTCTAATAAAAATATTTTCAATTTAATTATTTTTTAGATTCTAGGACCATTGCCACCAGAAACCTAATTTAGTTTAGAAAGTATATTTATGTTGATTTTTTAAAAAACATTTGAGAGTCGAGGCACGGCTGAAAAGATTAACGTTACATGGCTGAATAGATAAACGTTACATGTTCATTTGTATATACACTGGCTCCGTTCCAATTTATAGGCCGTTTTAGCTTTTCTAAAAACACTATTTTTGGTATATATCTATGCATCTTATACTCTTACAAAGCTAAACCTCACTAAAGATTTCTCTCAACATGCAAGCTATCCACGTCAACAATCCATTAAACCTTGCAATTATAGCCAACTAGCACATGTAATTATAATAGTCATCTCTTTATCTACTAACATGCATTTAGCTGTTCATATTGATGTGTCAAATCATTCAACAAAATTAATTTAAGATAATTTCATTCATATAACTATAAATATAAATAGTCTAATTTCTTCTTAAATTATTTAAAATTCCCGTAGCGTCACGGGGTATTTTTCTAGTATCATATATCTAAATGTACAGTAAACACTAGAAAATTGGATATTTTATTATGTGTGGAGCCCACTTGTAGATACTAAAGTTTATACAATGGGGCCTTTATTTGCTAGTACAGCTTCCTACTGTCACCTGATAAACGATGGTTGAAATTAGTATTTGCTGATTTAGGCCTTGTTTAGTTCACACAAAATTTTGGCTTTAGCTACTATAGCACTTTCATTTGTATTTGAAAATTATTGTCCATTCGTCTCACAAATTACAGATAAATTGTACAATTAGTTTTTGTTTTCGTCTATATTTAATGCTCTATACATGTGTCCAAAGATTCGATGTAACAAAGAATCTTGAAAATTTTTGAAAACTAAACCAAGCCTTATTGTAAGAAAAATACTGCTGAATGATTAACAAATTCGACAGATAAGCTCAAGCAAACAGGCTGTAAGCTCTGCTACTGTTTCTGTCCAAAATGAAAGGGCAACATCGCAACAAAGTCATGGGTGCAATATAATATGGTAACCAGTTGAATGCCTATTAAATTGTTGGGTAAGTCTACTTCCAAATTTCAGATCACCAAGTTTGCAGCAAACATTCAGTACAAAAAGGCGATATCACCTAAGAGCATTTGCACTATCTAAATTTTTCCATGCTCCAAAGCATCTACTCTAAAAACATTACAGCTATATCTGCAATTATGCAAAGGGGTCCAACAAGAAGCACAGGCAATAAGAGATCATGTTAACAACTGAAATATAAAGCAAGAATCAAATTGAATACTATGCTGACTACACTAAAGGGCACATCGACAGAAAACAAGCTATTGGTTATGTCAGAAGGGATTAGAAGGACCAGGTTCCTTCATGGATTAATGTTGCATTCCCGCAGGAAAGATTGGTCATAATCCAGATACTTGGACCAGTAGCTCCGGTACTTGGGCAGGCCAATCTCTAGCCAGGGCTTCATGTTGCCATTGTAATGTATGACCGCGGCACGCTCAATGTCCCTGCTGTTTACATGAGGATTGTAACCTAGACCAAGAACATGCCATGATCGGCTGAGGGGAAATGTCTTGTTCCAGAATGTGATCAAACCCGGAGGGAGAGTACCAAGTTTCCAGAGTGATCTATCTTCATTCTGCAAAAAGAAGAAAAAAAAAAAGAGGAATCAACTTAAAACTATTCAGTACTGAATCATATGAGTCCATGTAACCAAAGTTCCCATGAAAGAAGACAAACTGAGAATAGAATCAAATACATTTGACTGAATATAAGTCATGAAACAAAGTTTTCTACATTATTTAAAACAGAGAAAAATTGTTCAAAAATATTTATATACATTTTCTATAGAAAATATGGTCCCAAATCTTTCTTAAGTTTTAATGTCCTCATAATGTAAGCTTAATGCTGAATGAAAAAATCACATACAAAATCTGCAACAGAATTAATATCTTCTCTGGTTGCACAGTATAGACTAACACTCCACAGAATATATGGTTCAAAGCATTGTGGGTATTCCCAGTGCATCCTTTCTAGGTATAACCCCCAAGAAACTTCTAGTTTACTACTGAACCCTAACATAAACAAACACTGCTACTAACACTTGCAGCACAGTTAATTTGATTTTCATAAACATGTATGAAAACATGAGAAAAATGAGCTGACATAAATAACCCAGTGTGACAAAGGTGTGAGAATCTTACAAGCTTCTGCCACGAGTGATAGATTTGTGTTATGTTCTGCCGCCTCCATTCAGCCAGATCAAACACATTCATTCCAAAAGCCCAACCACAAGCATGCGGGTCAAAACTCTTGGCAATAATAGGATTTGAAAAATTCAGGTATCGATCATAGCGATGGAAACTCTCTCCACATGTCTCAACAGCACCATTTACCTTCCCCTTCATATTGATTGACCAAAGGCCAGTCAGATCCTTCTTTACTACTATGTCATCATCAAGAAAGACCATCTTGTCAAGCTTCGGATAAATCTCAGGTAGGTAAAAACGCAGATGATTAAGGATTGACAGGTACTTCGGGTTTCGATATTTCAAGTTTGAATCTGAGTTTGCACGATTCGTTCCAAAGTAGTAATCAATCATGGACGGGGACCCAAGTTGTTTGAGTACTGGACTGTAGCTGTCATTTAGCCATGTGAACTCCCCAATATGCTGTACTTCAATTGTTGCTTTCCCCGGAGGATTAGAGAGGAACCACATTCTCATTGGAGCATAATTCAGTTTGTCGGTTACTATGTGGAAAACATGATCAGAAGGATGCTGGAAACAATAGTTCCACTCAGTATGATGTCATCATTCAGTTAAAAGTCAAATATATTACCATAAAAGTACTAAACTTACATACCTTAGCATTTAACACTGTCGAATTAACAACCACCGCTGTTGCTAGTATATTATCCGAGAACAAGGCATAATGATACAGTTTTGGGTTAATGAGTTTTTGTTGGTTTGGGAACTGCTGCCGAACAGGATCCAATGAAAAGTATTCGTTAGCTAGTCTCAGGGGGAGGCAGTGAAGACCTTTAGGAAGGGTTTTAGCTGCAAGTTGTGTCAGAAAAACAGTCTGTTTTTTGTGTGCATGCAGCTGCTCCTCTGCTGAATGAAGCATAGCTCGAAGCTTTTTGACAACAATAGAACAATCATCCTGCATCTGTTTTCCCTTAATCAGCATCTGCTCCAGTGCTTTAACCTTCTCATTTGCACTGAACAAGTAGATGAAAATGTTACTGCATCCAACTGATTCCTATGCACAACAAAATGCTATAATATGAAGCAAGTCAGCAGAAATAATGAGAGCCTTACTTCTTCAGTAGATCAGAGTCCTTGGATGCATCACCAAGCACCTTTTGAACTTCTCGTATCCTCTGCCGTAGGTCTTTAAGATACTGGGAATTCGCTCTAATGGATCCAAGACCAAGGTAGACCTTTGCCTTGATCAACTGATCCTTGATATTTCGGATCCGCACATCAGGTAAAACAGTGATTTTAGTTTTACCATCTGTTTTAGCTGATTGGGAGTTCTCCACAATAACCTTTTCAGGTGTCTGTTTAAGCATAGTGTCCTGTGAACTTTCCTGTGAATAGGTCATGTGATAAGGTCATAAAGATCCAGGATCCATGAAAAACTATGAAAGTAATTTTCTACCAAACAAAATACAAGAATACTATGGCAGAAGATAAGGTGTATGTGATTGGCTGATTGCAGTATGTAGACGAAACGAAGTAAAAGAGGAAAATATTGACTAAATAATTGGGCATCATGGCTTCATGAGTATGAGACAATGCCTGTTTGGTTTATTTGGTCAGAAACTGCAACTTTCCTATTTGTTGGGGGGTGAGCCATCCCCTCGATACCCCTCTTTTTGCTAGTTACACAAGCGACAGATTTTTGTCCTCTACGGCGATAGGGACGAGGGGATTTGGAAGAACATGTTTCAGCATTGGGTCGAAGCCCCCTCGCCCTCCCTTTTGTTCTCCTTTTCGGCTTGGGCGCGCCCGACCATTTTCCCCTTCCGTGTGCGAAAAGAGAAACGTTCGCACAGTGTCGCTGGCATTTTGGTGTTATGGTTGCAGGTCTAATCGCCTGTCTTTCCATCAAGTCGAGGTGTGGCAGGCGAAACGATGGCAAGGAAAGAAGCGGGGGCGGAGGGAGTCGAGAGGCCTCAGTCCCAATGGGCCCACGCGTCTCGGAGGGAGAGACAGGGGGACCAGTGGAAGCCAGGAGGCAGCTCCATCCGGGGAAGGAATCAACCGGGTTTTGTCGTTTCTGTAATAGGAAGACGGGAATATGCCCAGAATCTGTAGTGGTTGCAGGGGCATTTTGATCCAATGAAAGCCTACGGGCATGTATAAAAGGTGCCTTGTTTTGAGAGGTCAAAGAACAAAGAAGGAATTAAACCCTAATTCTTCCCATTGTTTGTAACATTTCGTCAACTTTAGTTCCAGTTTTCCCTTACATCTTTTGGTAGTAGCGACAGCCCGGTGTTCAAAGGCTAAGAGCTAAAACAACACTATTGACACTAAATGTGAGGCCTTGAGGGAATATTTGGATGATGTTCTACTTTAAATAAGCCACAAAGTGGGGGCCTTAGTTCAAGCTTTTAGCATTACTTGCAAAGCTAATACAAGAATCCCATGTTAAGAGATGATTTAACATATTGGAAGTTAAGAATATTGGGAGGCAAAACTTGGGGGTTAGTGTAAGCATGTGTAACGAAAAAAGAATGAAACCAAATCACCAAGATTCGAGAACAGTTGCATTTTTCATGTAGTGCCTCATCTGCACCCTGAAGAATGAAACAAACAGGGCTAAGCTAATCACGGGCCAATGCAAATGTTGATGAACTACAACTCAATGAATCCCTAGCTGACAACTGTACAAGAATAACTCCATCACAGCTGTATTCATATTGTAAAAGGGATTGACGCAAACTTGCTCAATAAGACTTCACAGAGAAAACAAAGAGAGCCCCGACAAAACATTTGGTACACATTGAATTTGTGATGTAAGTGAGCGGAGGCACTCAAAACACTACACCAGAATTTATTGGTTTAGTCATGACAAACTAATATTTTAACCAGGTTACATAACAATCAGAATATTTAACCAGACAAAACAAGTGTATTCCTCATAGCATAAATTGCTGAATGACATTAGAATTAATTTGACATGACGTGCCAAGAAAAATGAAAGGTATCACAACCCTCCAGTAGCCACAATATTTTTTATAAAAGCACTAGTATTGGGCATTTGGGCACCATGGGGTTAGGTGCAATAAGTGCAGATAGACATCACCTACCAACCGATTTGAAAACTTGGTCTTAACTCCAATAATGCAAATGACAATTCATGGTCCCAAATCTCATAGAACTAATCCTCAGGTGACAACTCAACTAAAATTTGTTAGGATGCATTCAAATCTTAAAAATACCAACCTCAGAAGAAGATTGCTGCTGTGATCCAATATTTTTCTCCTGCTCATCTGATATGCCTGCTCCCTTCACCAAGCTACCATCCTGTGGTTCCAGCGTCGTCACTTGCTCGATCACTTCATCAGCTTTCAATGTGGTGCCATCAGCAGCAACCGTGACTTCAGAGAGCATGCGGCTCTTGTGCTCCCCTACTTTCGTCAACGGCAAATCTACAAACAGTTTATGCACAAACGATCTTAGACAAACAATGAAAATGCAAATCTGGAACTGCTTAATCTCCTTCCAAAACACGTTTGCACCAACTTTGCAAACACAAGAACGTGATGCTTCGAAATAAAGATGGTGAAATGGTGAGCAATGTACCTTGGCTCTTAGATTCAGTCAGCTCCTCTGAGAAGACAATGCCGACAGGTTCTTTCAAAGAGCTCACGGTTTCCTGCATCCAAAGCAAACGGAAATCCGTGACCGATTGCCACTTTGACCAAGAAAAAAAATCCCAAAAAGGTGGGCCGCAATTTACCAGAGGGAGTGCATTCAGCTTGTCTGCCTTGCCGCCACGGCCCTACCACGACATTTAACCAATAAACAAAACCACCAAGATCCAGAGAAAAATCCCTAAGGATCTCAAATCCACCGAGGAAAACAACCCAAAAAGCCACTCACCTGATTCGTGATTTCTCCAGGAAAATCCTGCGTTTCTGCAAGCAAAAATGGGGCAGCAAAATCGTTAAGAGCCCTAATGTGAACAAGAAAACGGCCAAGTAGGACTCAAATCTGGAACAGATCACGCAGGGGGGAGGGAGCGCTTACGGATGGGGCTAAGCGCCGCGGGGAGGCGGCTAGTGTAGAGCGCGAGCGGGGAAAGCACCGTGAGGGCGAGGAGGAGCAGCAGCACCAACCTGCCCCTCGCCCTCGCCATCTCGGCGATTGGTTTTGCGCGGTGAGTTCGCCTGGGCCCTGGGTTCCCCCTCAGTCCGTCACTGCAGACATTCCCCCTCCATTCCTGGGCAGACGAGGTGGATGCGGGTACTAGCAGATTCTATGAGGGAGGAAGGCGCACCGGCTTGCTTCGTGGCTGCACGGGCTGCTTCTCGCCGAGGAAGACGAGGGACGCCCGGCGATGCGCACAGGAGTCGAGGGAGTAGGTCCGACCAGGATACGAGTCTTCCTGGCTAGGGAAGGAGTACGTGCGCGCTGCAGCAGCGGACGTGGCGGGGGCGGCGGTGTCCACCTCTCCAGACGCGCCGCTCGACGCCGCCAGAGAATCCGAGAGAGGGAGGGGAGGGAGGGGAGGGCGATCAAAGGAAATCGCGCGTGAGCAGAGCGTGATCTGCGAACTTTGCGACGGAGCGGTGGTACGGCGCCGTCCCAGTCCCACTCCCATGGGAAAAAAGGGGATGCGCATGCGCCGTCCCATTTAAAGTTGAAAACGGACGGAAACGAACGGAAAATCGTTTTATCGTTTTCATTTTGACGAAAACGGGAGCGGAAGCCGGACAGCCGGAAACGAAAACGGTAGCGGGATAAACGGTAATACGAAAACGGATAAATACGATCGGAAAATAGACGGAAACGAGCGGTAAGCGAAAACTTAAGCCGGAAAACCATAGATCACAATCACACAAATATGAATTATCCATACCAGTGACCAGACCATGACCATATGAATACAATACTAGAAAACCATAGATCATAATTGACACAAATATGAATTATCCATACACCACATGCTCACAAGTCACAAGTTTAAAATAGCAATACAACAAGTGTTCACAAATAGAAATTGAAGTAGTCCACCAGCGCTCATACAAACATGTTTTCACAGCAGAAAGCACACCATCCTCAACAGTGAAACAGCACACACAACACTACGACACATCAGTTTTTCACAGCACACCATCTTCATTCAGTGCAACCGGAACTGAAACACTTTGTCCTTCTCCCTAAAGTTTTCAGCACATATAAGAAACTCTCATATAAGAAACTTTAGCAATTATAGAACTGTTTGACAATTAAGCTACATACCTCATCATCATCGGTGGTGGGGGGGGCTAGTACTAATAGAAACCGTCTCCGGTGGTGTTAGTTCAGCCACAATTGTAGGAATGTTTTGGGATCTAAGAATCAAAATAAATACCACACAATATTGTAGTTCAGATTGATCAGCTAGAAAAATAATTTGTGACAATTAGATTAAAGAACAAAAGAAAATATTACCTTTGCTTGCTGCATGTATCCAGTCCTTGGCGCAAATCAGTGCTTGTACCATCTCAGGATCTAGACGATTACGATGGGGATCAACAACTCGCCCAGCCCCACTGAATGCAGACTCAGAAGCTACTGTTGACACTTGTATTGCCATCATATCCCGAGCAATTTGTGCAAGAATTGGATATTTGTCTGTATTGTTCTTCCAGTAAGCTAAAATATCAAATGGATTTTGCTTCAACAGTGGCTCTGCCATATATTTGTCTAACTCATTTACTTCATTTTTATCAGGCCCACAATCATCATATAAGAAACTCTCAAGTTCATCATCTTGACTCTCATGATCTGTTGGGTTGACTAATTCATTTGCACTCACAGAAGCCTTTTCCTTTGAGGATGCAGGTTTAGAAGTAGCATAGGACTTATACAAGTCCTTTACAGTATCAAGAAAATGATCAAGTTTAATTTGAAAGTAGTCACCATAGAACTTTCTAAAGTAATACTCTACAAGTTTGTGCTTATATCTTGGATCAAGGAAGCATGCTACAGCAAGAGCAGTATTGGAAGAAGTCCAATACTTCTCAAATTTTTCACTCATAGATTTGGCCATTTCCCTAATAATAAAATCTGAACTATAACACCATTTATCTAGCAGCTCTTTGATCTCACAAAAACCCCTATAGAACAGATTTGCTGTTGGATATGAAGAACCATATAACAGTACAGTAAGATCATAAAACTTTTTCAAGCACTGAGAAACTGTAACAGCCATCTTCCATTCATCATCATCAGGAGAAATATGCTTATACTTACTGCGATTTGCTGTCTTTAGCCTTAAGAAAGCAGGCTTGTAATGCAAGACATCCCTGAGCATCAAATATGTTGAGTTCCACCTGGTTGAAACATCAAGCTGAATGCCCTTTGAAGTATCCAACCCACACTCTCTTGCGCACTTCATGAGTTCCTCCCATTGCAAGGGAGATCCCTTCACGGTTAGTGCCAATGATTTCATCTTTCCAAGAGCTGTGTTAATAACAGCTAGCCCATCCCTAGCAACTAAGTTGAGAATGTGACATGCACATCTAATATGAAAAAACATGCCATCACAAACTAAAGACGCATTACCATTCTGTGTAAGGTCATCAATTAAATCTGTAACAGCCACCAAGTTGTTTGATGCATTGTCCAAAGTCAAGGCAAATAATTTCTTCTCAACAAACCACTTAACCATGACCTCAGTAAAAATCTCAGCCAACTTGTGACCAGTATGTCGTCCCTCTACTTGAAAAAAAGCTGCAATTCTCTTTTGAATATGCCAATTATCATCTATCCAATGTAAGGTGACACACATATAAGACTTGTTATGACATGATGTCCATATGTCCATGGTAGTACTAAAACGACATGTGACTGTTTTCAAATATGCATATAACTTTTCCTTCTCAGCTAGATATATATCCATTATTTCTTTTCTAGCAGTGACTCTGGACTTTAATGGAAAGCTAGGTCGCAAAGACTTGACAAATTCAACAAAATAGTCATGCTCAACTATATTAAAAGGATACTCATGCATGATTATTGCCAAATATAATTTTTTCACACTGGCCTCTTGATCATACCTGTAGGGTTGAATTGTTGTGACATCTTTCCCATTATCCTTTTAAGCTGTAGCTGCCCCTTTACAATGCTATGTGATGACTTTAGATGGTTCCTGAATCCAGTAGTGCCATTGCTACACTCAGCTCTATACTTTGTATTGCAATTTGGGAAGTTACAGAAACCCCATAGCTGCTCATATTTCTTTCCATTCACTTCGACTACCACCGTTTTCTTGGTAAAATAGTTCCACACATCTGATGTGCACTTTTTCTGCCTCTTCCCTTTACTAGGAGTAAGTTCATCTGCCTCACCATCATCATCATCAACAGAAACAATATCTGCAGCACGTTCAACACCTTGGCCCTGTGTCTGCATGTCACTACCATCAATACTTGGTTGTTTTCCCTGTGTTTCTACTGGTGTCCCAGTGCCACTATCAGTGCCACTGCCACTAAGTGGAATTTTAGGAATAATTCTTGCTGCTGAAGATGCAGATCCAGTCATAACAAGTGCCCCCTTACTAGCAAGGTCAGTTGTTTTCCTCTTGGACCCTATCAATTCATTAAACTTGTATTAATTTCTACAGCAAGTCTGTAACCAAGAACCTAAAGTAAAGACTACAAATAGAACCTAGAATCTGAGAGGAGATTTACCTAGAACTGAAATAGATCCAGTCGTGCTGCCTTTGACAGAGGAAGGTGGCAGTGGCACTGGCACTTGCGGTTCTTCAAGACGAAGGTAGCTCGATAGGCCCAGGTGCTTTTCAGGTGGCATGGAGCTGGATCCACCACGCTCTTCTCCTCCAGCTCGCGACATCAGCAGGACTGCAGGTGTCACGATCGCAGGACACAAATGAAGAGCAGAAGAGCCGAAGAGGGGACGACCGGACGGGATGAGAGGGGCGTGAGGTGCGGCGGGCGGCGGCGGCCAGGAGATGTGGGAGGGAGGGGAGGGGACTGCGGTCTACGGTGGTGGACTGGTGGTGCCGGGTGCGGCCGTGCGTCGGAGAGGAGACGGCAGGGGAGTCGCCTTCGCTCGGTCGCGGTGCGGGGCTGCGGGCGTGCGGCGGCCAAGGGGAAGAGGAGTGGTGTCGTGTGGCAGGAATAGGCTAGGGTTTGTTCTTTTGGGCCATATTGCCATATTGGGCTAGGCTTAGGGGTTGTGCTGGGCCTTTTCCGGATTTGTGAAAAACGGGATACAAAACGGAATATCCCGGTGAAAAACGGGATTCCGCAAATATGGACGGAAAAACGCTAAACCGTTTTCGATCCCGCTCCCGTTTCACTCCGTCCCGTTTTCGGTCCCGTTTCCGTTTATCCCGTAAAAAACGAAAACGGTCGGGATAATATGGTATACGGTTGCGGACGGAACGGGATTTCTCCCGTCCGTTTTCAACTTTAGTCCCACTCCCACGGAAAAAAAAGGCAGCCCATGCATGATCTTAGTCCTGGATCGTAGCCTACACCGAGGGCGTCCCGGACCGCGGCCCAAAGTTGGGTTTACATGTGTCGGTATGGGAATGAATTCTCTATTTTGCCTTGCTGAATTATCTACAGGCCTTATTTTTTTTAACAATCTACAGGACTTGTTTAGACCTTGTTTAGTTCACCCAAAAACCTAAAAAGTTTTCAAGATTTCTCGTCACATCAAATCTTGTGGCACATGCATAAAATATTAAATATAGATAAAAATAATAACTAATTATACAATTTGTCTATTAATTTGTGAAACCAATCTTTTGAGCCTAGTTAGTCTATAATTGAACAATGTTTGCCACAAACATATGAAAGTGCTATAGTGCCCAAAAAGTTTTCATTTTGCCAACTGAACAAGGCCTTAGTTCACCCTAAAATGCAAAAACTTTTCAAGATCCCATCACATCGAATCTTATGGCACATGCATAAAGTATTAAATATAGATAAAACAATAACTAATTATATAGTTTGCCTTAAATCATGAGATGAATCTTTTGAGTCTAGTTAGTTTATGATTGAATACTAATTGCCAAATACAAGCGAAAGTACTACAGTAGCGAAATCTAAAAAGTTTTTGAATCTAAACAAGGCCTGAGGTCTGAGGTTGGTCTCGAACTCCAAATCTAATAAACTAGCTCCTTAACTCTTTAAACCATTTAGGCCAGTTTTAATGGAGATGTCATGGGAGTTTTATACACATTAAATAATATGACATGTCAGCAAAATCTATCGTTTTACATGTATCGAGGAAGAGAGAGGATTGTAGTTTCATAGCCATGAAACTAATTACGTTATTTCCCGGTTCCCACACCTTGGAAAATGAATGAAACCTGCATTGAAAGGGTTTCTCAGCTGGCTAATTGCTCTTGCTATCACAGACTCGTAGTCTAGAAGCTCAAGCAGTGTCGTCCCCAAGAACACTTGAGCCGAAGTCGAGGCCTATCCATGGACATAGGGGTAGCAGCGCCGGCCTTGGAGAGGTGCAAGGGGTGCGACAGTCCAGGGCCCATTGGAGGAAGGGGCCAGACCTAGGCACATAGGGTGTGTTTGGTTCATTTCCTAGACAAACATGGCTAGCGAAACCAAGACATACCAACTTTAGTCAATGCAAGCAGCACATGTTTGGTTACCTGTATTAGCTAAGTCTCACTACGAATCAGTGTGTTTGGTTGTCTGTTCTAGTTTGCATACAATCACCTCTTTCTTTAAGTGGTAAGTTTATTCCTTTAAGGACCTTGATCGAACAGGTGGTGGGCATGCTCGGCGAGTGGCTGGAACCTGGACCGATGCTGAGCTTGAAGATGACGACAATGGTGAGGATTACGTGGTGGAGCTCCCATGGGCGTCCATGGTTGTGCTGCTCCTCTAGCCCCTTACCATGGCTATGACCAGCTTGTCGCCATATGGTGCCCAAGAGGTAATCCGCCTTGGGCCGCATGTTGCCGTCCACGACATAGGCGAAGAGCGTCAGGAAGTGGCACGCCATGGAGCGCGCGGCGCGGGACGACAGGCCTAGCGACTCGAGGAACTCGATTCGGGGCAGCAGCTTGTTCTCCACGGAGAAAGACAACAGGTCAGCGCAGCGGTGCAGGTCGGGCACATCCAGCATGCGCAAAGAAGTAGAGCGTGGGCCGAAGCCACCGGAGCATGCCTGGGAGGTCGGACCCTAGACGCCCGCCTCCTCCATCAGGAACCGGAGCGTGGCCTCGATGGCCTCGGCCGACATGGACCTCCGGGCACATCCCCGCCGCGCCTCGGAGGTCCGCGGGTGGCACGCCAGCCTCCAGCAGCACCACCACGGCGCCCGCGGCCACAGGCGGCGATGGCAGCAGCACGGGCTCCGACGTCGGTGAGCAGCGCATGGGGGAGCGGCGTCGAGGAAGATGTGCCTTCAAGGAAGATGCGCCGAGGCTAGGGACGAGGAGATGAGCGGATGCAGCTCAGGGTGATTTGCCTTCTAAAAAAGATGCATTTGCAAGTTGTACCTCAGGGTGATTGTGGCAACATTGTGATGTAACTCCTTGGTACTCCATGATTTATAACTTGACCGCCTTGCTGAATTTAATAAGCAGTGCAATTTGTTGCAAAATCACAAACAAAATCACAAGGGGTCAAAACCAGATGTGATCGGCCTTTAGGGCTAGATGCAACGATAATGGCGAATACAAGAAGATATATCAGTAAGAATTAGGGCTGGGGCAAGAAGAATCGGCTATAAAGTAGAGCCGAAGCAATTCTTCCCTAGTGGAGTCACCAAAAAGTGTGTTGACGTTAATGTGGTCCGAATCACACACACCAGAAACGGCATTGGACGCCCGGGCCGCCATGGACCAAAGAACATAATGAGGATCTCACTCTTTCGCGATGAAGCACGGAGAGGTTTACAAGTAAACCACCAAAGGTTAACCAACGTACTTGTGTGACGAAGAACTGGCTAGTTTTCAGCCAAACTAGCAAAGAAACCATCAAAGCTTTCGCCCGGGAGGGACCCGTCAGGGCAAAGACATTGGTGGGTTGCGCTAAGTCGACCGGCAAGCCTAGGGCGCCATCCTTAGTCGTTGGATCAAGGGATGAACAACATGGAGGTTGGAGGAGAGGAAAATAGAGGTAAAAGGAGTAGATTATTTTGTTGGTTTGTCAACTGGATAGATTGAAACTCAATCGACCATGATCCTCTCATATATATAGAGAGGGTGGTCTTATCCTAGTAGGAAACCTCTCCAAGACTTATTTTTCAAGTTTCCCATGAGTTTGGAAGAGTTGGGATCGAGTTTGGACTCACCCTCATTCGGACTACGAAAGTTGGAAGTTCTGGTAGGGGACCAGAAGTTTTAGATTTCGCGTAAAGCCAAACTCCCATGCAAAGTCAGGAAGTTCTGGTAGGGACCAGAAGTTCTGGGTTTCGCGTAAAGCCAGAACTCCCATGCGAAAGTCAGAAGTTCTAGTAGGGGTTGAGAGAAGTTCTGGGTTTTATTAAAGCCAGAACTCCCATGCAAAAGTTAGAAGTTTTGGTAGGGAGTCACAAGTTTGGTTGTCAACAGAATCTTCTTCTCTTCCTTTGTCGTCCTCTGTCTTGTCAATTTGCATTCAGTTTCGTCAATCTGGTTTTGATTCAGAGTTTTAGAGTTGTAAGCCTGACGTATGTTGGTTCATGCATTCCATTCGTCAGATTTAGTTTTGTCAGTCTAGTTTTGATTCAGTTCCATTTTGGATCTGTCAGTTGTGTGCCAAAAGTAGGATGAACGTTTGAAAGTTTGAATGAATATCAGTCCAGAAACTAGCACTTCTATTTTTTGGTGATTGCAGTTCAATTTCAGCAATAATCTATGCCCTCCTCTGGTGGAATGATTCTATTAGTGATGTCCTTTTGCAAAAACAAGGATATACCTATCCTGAACTAGAGATGAACCGAATGTCACTTGGTTCTCAGTCCTAAAATATTTTTCTAAAAATTGAATTGATCTTGAATCATCCATTGCTGTTATGTCAGATAGCAATATCAACACCTGTGGATATTAGTAATCATTGAAGATCCATTAGATATCCAGATGACGGTTTATAGTTAATTTGTTTTTTTTTTTGCTTAGGCCCTGTTTAGTTCCCAAAAAATTTCTAAATTTTTTCAAGGTTTTCTCACATCGAATCTTTGGAGGCATGCATGGAGCATTAAATATAAATAAAAAAAATAACTAATTGCACAGTTTGTCTGTAATTTGCGAGACAAATTTTTTGAACCTAGTGAATCCATGATTAGACAATAATTGTCAAATACAAATGAAAGTGCTACAGTAGCCAAACCCAAAAAATTTTCACCAACTAAACAAGGCCTTATGCTGTTTGCTAGGCTGTTACCACAGCTCTGCAAGCATAATGTTATATTTCAAATTATGACTAGTAATACTACATTTTTACTGTTGTAGGTCACTGATAATCGGTTGATTGATCAATTTTTGCTACTATACGTGATAACAAGTAAGATTTTAATGAGTTGATTTATAACCTATTTATATTTGAGAAAATTTCATTTACCCATTTTTTATTTAAATTTTAGCATTATCATGTTATCTAAATGTAGTATCCAACAATGATGAAATAGAAAAAAAGAGATAAAACCAGTAGGTACATATATAAAATCACGCGGATAATCCTTTTATAATAGTCTCGTGGCTTCGTTCGCTACTCTTTCAGTTATAAGTTTCCTTAATTACATTTTGTATAGTTTGTATAGTTTGTTTTTTAACGAATTTTTATTTTAAATGTTCCTATTAATTTATGATTTTTTAATTTAAATGTTCTTATTAGTCTCTGTTCAGCAGCATTAGTTTTAGTGTATGCAGTGCAGTGCCCTCTCTGTTGTTTGTTAGTAGCAGTTAAACCATAGTTTTCAGCAGCTGCTTTCCAACTTTTAGTTAAGAAGTATATCAACAGTATTTGTTTTGCGGTCAAATCTTTGAGCTGGTTGCAGCAGTAGGCTGTTGTTTCTTTTCCCTTGTCGGGACTAAGTGCAACTTTTGGTCTGAACCTGTGTCTAGCAGTCTGTATTTTGTACAGCTGAAAACTCATATTTGTTATTTTATAGTTTGAGTTTGATTGTTTCAGTTTTCCCTTTCAAGGTTCAGTGATTCAAATTTCAGTATTTTAGTCTTATTGTTTTCACTATGTAGGCATTTTTTCCTCTAATGTTGAGTGCAGCAGCAATTTGATATTAGATATTGTCTAGCTTTATGTTCGTTTCATTAATTTGTACAAGGAGAAGGAGCTCCAACTCACTTTGTTTTTTTGGCAGTTAAAGCAGGTTAGGAGCACACAAACCTTGTGGTATATTACGTCCTTTTTATGATCTAGAGAAGCAATTTCATCTTATGTAATTGCGAACACAAGGTCGAGAAGTACCGTTGTGGTGCGTTTTATAATGAGTGATTGTCAACATGATCCACGAATAGGTTGAGCTTGTGACTAACATTACCATGGCGAAAGCTATGTGTGCGACATGTCTCTTGACTTGTGGTGTGCAGGTGTGGAGCTCGAAGGCGGTAGTCGACAGCGAGGAGAACGTCAAGTTGAGACGTGTCGTGCCGACGAACCTGGAGCGGTGAAGGGCAGACCTGAGGCTTGGATCGAGGGACCAAGAGGCCGGGTGACCAGCCGCGTTGGCTGACATCTGGGACATCGACGAGCGCAAGTGTACATGGGAGTGACCGTGTTGACTAAGTTAAGACGGCGGACGAGCGAGTCGAGCGAGGCTCAGGAGGACTCGACGGGCCGACCGGTCGAGGACGACGGTGACACGTGTCGGCAGTGGGGGATGCGTATGGAGTACGCTACTTGCGGCGGGTTTCGCGGGTTTGGGCCTCAAAACCCGGGCGGAGGTTACAAGGAACGGACGACACGTGGCGGCATCCGGGAGTTCGCGTTGAGTCGAAGCTACCGATGAGGAGGCGCGGTGGCCGTCGGATTTAGGTCATGTCGAGTTGGACTAGAATGCCCTG